>ERZ1030949.10-NODE-10-length-171313-cov-17.178106_pt1 | contig 171313 bp, 113 predicted proteins | sample MGYA00517297_ERZ1030949 | MGnify/ENA primary metagenome ERZ1030949 (study PRJEB33718, sample SAMN03159698) | human skin metagenome | collected 2014-05-20 | study: EMG produced TPA metagenomics assembly of the PRJNA266117 data set (Human skin bacterial metagenome...
TCTACACAAGGAGTATCGTCGGCAGCGTCAGATGTGTATAAGAGACAGATGCCTGCGCGGCCCGCTCCTGTCAGCCGCTTGCCACGGTATCGTGCCTTGTATGACTTTGAAACGGCTGAGCCAGGTGAAATGCCCCTGACAAAAGGCGACATAGTCGAGCTGGAAGACAAGGAGGGCCATGGCTGGTGGCTCGTAAAAAAGAACGGTGTCGAAGGATGGTCGCCTGCTGACTACCTGGAACTCGTGCCTGAGGCCGCCAAGTCGCGGCCGCCTCCGCCGCCAGCCAAACCTCCCGTGGGCGCCAAGCCTGCCACTGCCCCCAAGTCCACCGCACAGCCTGTTCCTTCATGGTCACCTGCTGACGCGCATGCGGCGCCGATGCCGGTCATGCCTGGCATGGGAGACCCCGGTGGCTTTGCCGCCGTCCTGGCCCGCAAAAAGGCGGAGCGTGCGGCGGCCGAGGCACAACCCCCACCCTAGGACGTAGTTAGTCAGCATATTGGCCCCCACTACCATGGCACAAGATGCCACAAACGACGCACCCAGCGACCAGAGAAGCGAGGACGACAAGGATGCTGCAGAGCAGGCGAACTTGCTAGCCTCTGTATCACCTGCGCTCGCACGACCCAAGGCCCCCCCTGAAACGACGGACATTGTATGGGTGACGGGTGTCGTGCTCCTGATGATGTTCCTGCACATCTCGCCGCAGGTGTTTATCATGTGGCCCTACTTCGAACGCACACAGACATTCACCACGCCGCAACTGGCTCGGCTCCTCGTCATATTCAATCTCTTGATCCTGTACATGTATTATACGTACTACTGCTGCGTGGTTTCTGATGCAGGCGGCGTGCCGATGGGATGGCGTGCGCCGGACGGATGCACGTACACACGATACTGTTTCAAGTGCCATGCATACAAGCCGCCACGCTCGCACCATTGCCGTGTATGTAAACGCTGCGTTCTACGCATGGACCATCACTGCCCGTGGATTGGCAACTGTGTGGGTCACGGTACGTATGCGTACTTTCTGCAGTATACGACGGCCGTGGTCATCGCCACTTCGTACCATCTCACGATGATAACGATGCGTGTATTTGATGCATGGAACAAGTACTGGTATGTCTCGTATCCCACAACGACGGAGGCCGTCATGTTGGTCTTAAATTACCTCTTTTGTATCCCTGTGTTCCTGCTCGTGACATTCCTTACCCTATACCATTACTACCTTGTAAGTACGAACACCACATCGATCGAGACCTGGGAAAAGGACCGCGTGTACCGCCAAATCCGGCGCGGTCACATTCCGTTCACCTCCTTCCCCTACGACGTGGGTTGCTGGTCGAACGTCGCGTCCGTTATGGGTCCCTCCATCTGGCTCTGGGCGTGGCCGAAAAACCAAACGGGCGATGGACTCACGTATCCCGTACATACACAGCAAGATCCGTTTGCTCAGTACGCATGGCCGCCAAAAGATCCGCATGCTCGACGTGCGATCAGGTCACATCGCCCCGTTCATGCCAATGGCCGGGCCGGCACGCATACGGACCAGTGGCTTCGCCACAGAAACCATGTATCTTCCGACGTGGTGTACGACTCGTACTCTAGCGAAGGTGAGGAAGAGGACGATGACAAGCTTGAGTACGCGCCATCAACTCACGCACGCATCCGCCGTGGCAGCGAAGGCTACGAAGTTATGCCACCGCACTATTCACGCGCACTTTGGGCTGACCAAGGCGCAGCGGCCTTTCCCCCTGGCACAGCGCCCCCACCAGAGCTTCAGGCACAAGAACGGCCATTGACGGATTATCCACACGGCACCTTTGTCGATTATGGCATGTATACATACGACGACGACGTGCCGCTTGCCACGCTCCAAGACACCCCGCCTGTAGCTACATAATGACACAGTTCTCGTCACCACCATCGCCTAGCATGTTGTTGATGCCGGCAAGCTCCGGTGGCATGTCTCCCAAAAGTTCCTGCGGAGGTGTGCCCAAGTCCTGTAAACGAGAGACAAGATCTGAGACCTTCTTCCGCAGCTCAAGATTCGAGTCCGAATACTGCGGCGACTCAAACACGGCAAGAATATCGCCCATAATCGTCTGCTGCGACACGTACTTTTCACGCGTCTCGGTATCGAGGTTGTCAGCCTCCGTCGACGCCAGGTATGAGGGGAATCGAGAGTGCATATCCTTTAGCGGTTCGTATAAAACATCCTTGTTCATAAGCTCTTCCATCATCTGCGCAAGCATCTTGCTGAGAGAGGCTTCGCCATCCTCACCGGGCTGGGAAAGCGCCTCGAGCATTTTGGAAATGTCGGCATTCCCGTCCAGACCGAGCGCCGCTAAGGGATCATCGGCTCCGTTCGACTTGGTGTTGGCCGATGCGTTAGACTGTCTCAGCTTGTTCATGGTGGCTTGGACGGCATCCTGAAAGCTTTTTTCGCTCGGTGGTTCCGCCTGCTGTGCGCTCGTATCATCAGAGGTGCCCTTGTCCAGGCCCTCCATATTTCCCGTCAAGAGCTTTTCGAACTGTTTCATCAGTTCGTCTTCCGCCGGCGGCGCTCCGCCACTCGTCTCGGTGTGCGACGTGCTCGGCGGCCGAGGTGGTAGCTTGGGCTCCTTACCATCAGACATGTGCTTTCCGAGATGTTCCATAAACGTCTCCATATTTTTCGTCAGTTCTTCCACGAATTCATCGGACAAGGGATCCTCGGCAGACTCCTCAGCACCACCCTTATCTTTGTCCAGCGACTCCGACATGGAAGTCTCAGTGCCATCAGGCACTTCAGACTTTGTGACAGCATCAAAGTCATCAAGCACATCTGTATGTCAGAGTGTGTAGGGCATACCGTCTAGGTCATCCACATCGTCTGCCGTCGTTGCCTTGGGCTCGGGCATCGCGTGGTGGAGAGAACGGAGACACAACGCAATTGGGGCCAATTTGAACGTCCTACCTCCGGGGCCACGTACAGATCCTGGCCCTCCACCACCGGCTCAACTCTCATGGATGCCGCGCTTCATGCGTATGTAGCGCAGGCGTCCCCCCATCGTGCAGCGCATTCCAAGGTGGCCATCTCATCAAGTGTCGAAAGTACGTGCTTTTACACTTGCTTACGGTAGCTGGCCGTGGCCTTGTTGCGACATGTTCTTTCAAGGTAGGCCCCGAAAGACTGACACGAACAGCCAGGCGAAAAAGTGCTCGTCGTTCCCCCACGAGCACTTCTGAACCCGGTGCAGTTAACCAGAGGACGACGCGTATCATGGACGCCACTGCAAGTAGCTGATAGCCGTCGTAATGCTACGCCGCTTTCGACGCACCAGCTGCTTGCGTGTGTCCTAGCGATGTGGCATGCTCAACGTCAACACGTCTCAAGCATTTCCCCTATGGACGCCTTTTTTTCGTCGCTACCAACGCAGTTCGATACCACTCCGCTCACATGGGCGCTGGATGGAAAAGCGTCGTTGTTAGATGCTCTGCCACCCTCTGCGACACATAAGCATCGAATGGTCCAAGCCCGTTACGAGGCAGATTGGGCTCGTGTGCGCACTCTCGACAAGCTCACTCTAGCGTCCATATGGTCCTGTATGTCCTTCATACCCGAGCCACCTACTATCAATGAGTACGACTTTATTTGGGGATGGTTGTGCGTCAATTCTCGCTGTGTGTACATGGACCTGCACTATGCCAAGCACGAGGACAACTTTACTCTAGCGCCTTTGTTAGATATGGCAAATCACACAAAACATCCGAAGAAAGAATGCCGCGTGCGGTTCAGTTTGATGGATGGCCTCGAACTGTATGCGCCTCTCGAATCCCCGTTGCTGGAGAGCGAGGAAGTCTGCATAACGTATGGCCTTCATGACAATGCCACACTACTAACCGAGTACGGATTTGTGCTTCCCCACCATGTTGGTGAAGATGACCAGCAGATACAAGCGAATCAATGGCTGGGCAATCCTCATGCAGGCGTGTGGCTCGACGAGGCGGTAGAACACATGGTACAGAGCCAAGGCGAGGCAGGTGCTTGGAAACGCACGCTTCTTCAGCAGGCAGGATACTGGGGAGATTACACTATGCACCCCTGTCCGGCTCCTGCTCATCCTTCGCATCGCTTGCACACGGCGCTCCGCCTCCTCTGTATGGACGTTGATTTTCACGCACAAGAGCATGGCGGACTGCATGCACGACTTTCTAACAAACCACGCAAGCCATATGCCTACACAGCCCAAGATGCCGAGCGTGTCTGGCGTCTTGTCATGCAAGGCAGGCGCGAGCAGGTATCGCCTTCGAATGAACAGTCTGTCCGCGACAAGGTCATCGCCTTGTGTGACGATATCACGCGCGGGCATGCCACGCGACTACACAGACTGAAGGGTGTGGATCACGTTTCAGCGAGTATGGTACGTGCGCTACTAGAAGAGGAGTGCCATATAGCTTCGCTTGTCAAGGCGAGTGCTGAACGCGCCGACCCTTGGTAGGCTATGTTACTCTTTTTTGGTGGGCAAAAACCGCTTGCGCATCGCATGTAGCATTTTGAAGAACCAAATATAGTTCAGTGCGTTAAGAACCAGCAGGCCGAGCGTGTAATACAGTTTGTACGGCAAAGCCAGCGTTTGTGCTTCTGGGCTCCAGAGCAACGAGATGATTTTGTACGACTCACTTACACCGATAATCATGCGGACGGTCACATATGATAGCAGAAGACACAAAGCATTCACGAATTGGAGCAGCGACCCAGTCAAACCCAGTTTATCAAGGAGCCAATGAATGTTGAGGAACGGCGTGCTCAACTCCCACATGATAATGCCCATGCCACCAAACATGAGAAGGGGCTTGAAGACAAAAATATTACCACTGAGTCCCAGCAGACCGTGTATAATAAAGTCCAGACCCTCATAGCGCAGGGACACAATCACGTCCCACACAAAGTATCCAAATGAGAGAGAATACAATTGGCCCACCTGAAAGCGGTAGCCGTAGAGACGATCAGTATTTTCATCAATATTCAGCCAGTAGTACAACAAAAGTGGCGCCACAATAGAAGAGTGTACAAGCGATACGATATGCACATCCCAAGACGTCCGTTTACGGGCTGGCATATTAGCGAATGACTTGGGAAACAAGTACGGGCTCACACCGTGTGACAGCAATTGGATCGACCACCAAAGCATCATAGATCGAAAGATTGTTACCACATGCCGGGGAAAGTATGGTAAGCCAAGTGCTTCCGCATAAGGCGTTACCCACTCTTCGATAACATGCCTGGAGAGCATTTCTTATGCCCTCGAAAATGGTCGTCAGATAAAAAGGTGCGCCACAAATCTCCACATGAAGGAAGTTCGCACATGCCAATTTCCTAGGTTCTACAGCTAGAAGCTATGCATCAGTCAACTGTGGAGAGAGCACTCAGCACGGCCTTGAGACCAGCCGATGTGATATCGACATCCACACCGGCGCCCCAGAAGCCCTTGGCTTTCTGCTCGCCGAATTGCCTCGTGTCCTCCGATTTGACGAGCTCAACATAAGATGCGGCCTGAGCACGTGTCTGGCTGTGCGACGACGCTGCAGCTGTACCGAGATCCAGGGCACCAGGACGCGTAATAGCGTGCTCACTGTATTCACGCACATTCACAAAGATGTTGAAATGCTTCTCAATGGCGTCCATCAAAGCCGAAATCGGGCCATTGCCCGTACCCGTCACATCGACCGTCTCGCCATTGTGCACAATCTTGCCCACTAATTTACGCACGCGAGGCGTCGATGCACCATTAGATGGCTCAGCGTCCATCGGCTCGTCCCCATCGTACAGCCTGAAAGAATGCAGCTTGAACCGACCATCAATCTTGGGCACGCCCGCAATGGGCACATGGTAATGCTTGCTGAAGGCCTGTACGATGTCGTCTGTCGAAATCTCCCTGCTCGTCTGGTCGGCCACAGCTTGAATAACCTGGTAAAATGCGACCTGCATGCGACGCGGCAGTTCCACACCCAGGGCCTGTGTCAGCAGATAGGCGATACCGCCCTTGCCACTCTGGCTGTTAACGCGAATCACAGCCTCATACGTCAGACCCAAGTCAGCCGGGTCTACAGGCAAATAGGGCATGAGCCACTGCTTATCACCCGCCTTCCAACGCTTCTCCTGCGCGGCAAAACCTTTCTTGATGGCATCCTGGTGTGATCCACTAAAGGCTGTCATCACAAGCTCACCTGCATATGGGTGGCGAGGATGCACAGGGATATCGTTGCAACCAGTGACAACTTCGATCACGGATGGTAGGTCTGTAAACATCAAAGGGCCAGGCTGCACGCCTTGCGTGTACAAGTTCAGGGCCAGTGTGACAAGGTCGACATTACCCGTGCGCTCACCGTTGCCAAACAAGCAGCCTTCGACGCGCTCGGCGCCGGCCAGCATACCAAGTTCTGCCGCGGCAACGCCACAGCCACGATCATTGTGCGGATGGAGCGATACTATCACATTATCGCGGTGCTTGATGTTCCGGCAGAAATACTCAATCAGGTCGGCATAGTGGTTGGGTGGGCTCATTTCAACTGTGTTGGGGAGGTTAAAGATGATCTTGTTTCCGGGCGATGCGAGACCCCAAGCCTCGCGCACAGCGTCACAAAGTTGGATCGCAAAGTCAGGCTCTGTCTGCGAGAAGGTCTCTGGCGAGTACTCGTAGCGGAAATTTGTGCCTCCATTCTCGGGCTTGGAATAGTGCTCCATCAGGTCGCGCACTAGCTTTGTGTGTCGCACAGCAAGGTCAACGGTGCGTGCCTGATCGTTATTGAATACCACTTCGCGGAAGAGGGGAGATGCTGCATTGTACATATGAAAAATAACATTCTTGGCACCCTTGACGGCCTCAAATGTGCGGCGGATGAGTTCTTCCCGAGCTGGCGAAAGAACCTGGATGTATACGTCATCAGGAATCAGACCTTCCTCTATGATACGGCGCACGAATCCAAAGTCTGTATCACTGGCCGAAGGAAATGCCACTTCGATTTCCTTAAAACCGCATTTGACTAAGGTCTTGAAGAAGATGATCTTTTGCTCTTCGTTCATGGGGCTAGCCAAGGCCTGGTTACCATCGCGCAGGTCCACAGACGTCCAAATAGGCGCTGTGCGTTGAATCTTACTTGGCCATTGCCTATCAGGCAGATGTACTGGGGTGTATGGTTGGTACTTGGTGCCAGGATCCATGATGTGAAACGTGTTCAAGCACGGCCCCATGCCAAGCCGACTAAGTCTTATGTGCCCTTGTGCCGGCTCTGACTCACTCGATTAGTGTTGACTCATACTCACGTCATCAACCAAGCGATATCACGTGAATCACCGCAATTATGCCGCGGACAACCTTGGCGTGGTGGAGGTGGCGAAGGTCTCGCTCCCGTCACTTGGCCCAATCTCCGTGGGTTTGTGCGCCCTCCACTGGTCAGGATCCGTATTTTCTGAGGCGTTCCATCTTGGTTGCCTCGTCTCCACCATCCATGTCGTTCAATCCAACCGATCTTGATACCAAATCTATTGCCACCATCCGTGCGTAAAAAATCAACACTAACATGAATTAGGAACGCTTTCTGCTGATGTTGTAGCAAACGCCAAGTCGGGACACCCTGGCGCTCCCATGGGTCTTGCGCCCTTGGCCCACCTGCTGTGGAGTCGGGTGATGACGGCAGACCCAAAAGACTCGCGCTGGATTAACAGGGATCGCTTTGTGCTCTCCAACGGTCATGCTTGTACCTTGCTGTACATTATGCTGCATCTGATGGGCTACAAACTCTCGATGGATGACCTCAAGGCTTTCCGTCAGCTTGACTCTCTTACGCCTGGCCATCCTGAAGCCAACCACACGGATGGTGTTGAGGTGACAACCGGTCCTCTTGGGCAGGGATTTGCGAATGCTGTCGGTCTTGCTATGGCTCAGGCAAATGCCGCAGCGGCATTCAACAAGGATGGCTTTGAGCTGTTCAACAATCGCACATACGTCTTCCTCGGTGATGGATGTATGCAGGAAGGTGTGGCCTCTGAGGCAGCATCGATGGCCGGTCACTTGGGCTTGAAGAATCTGATCGCTTTCTACGACGACAACCACATTACGATTGATGGCGATACCAACTGCTCGTTCACGGAGGACGTGGGCAAGCGGTTTGAATCGTACAACTGGAACGTGCTCACTGTGAAAAACGGTGATGAAGACCTCTCGGCTCTTTGGGATGCGATTGTCAAGGCACAACAGGAGAAGGAGCGCCCTACGTTGGTTTGCGTGCAAACCACGATCGGTTTTGGCTCGCTGAACCAGGGCAAGGCCAGCGTGCACGGCGCGCCTTTGAAGGACGATGATATCGCGCAGCTCAAGACCAAATTTGGGTTCAACCCTGAAGAGAAGTTCGTTGTGCCGCATGATGTGCGTGATGCCTACAAATCGTACGCTGAGCGCGGTGCTGCCAAGCGCGCCGAGTGGCTCAAGCTCTTTGAGGAGTATGGCAAGAAGTACAGCAAAGAATACGAAGAAATTAAGCGTCGTATTGCACAGAAGCTCCCAGAGGGCTGGGAAAAAGCACTTCCTACATATACGCCCAACGACAAGCCTATGGCTACGCGCAAGTTGTCAGAGATCGCGATCACAAGCATCGCGGCACAACTGCCTGAGATGCTGGGTGGCTCTGCCGACCTGACAGGCTCGAACCTCACCCGCTGGAGCGATGCCACTGACTTCCAAAACCCAACGCTTGAGATTGGTCAATACAGTGGTCGCTACATCCGCTACGGTGTCCGTGAGCATGGTATGGGTGCCATTATGAACGGTCTGTACGCCTATGGTATGCATATCCCAACTGCCGGCACGTTCCTCAACTTTGTTACGTACGCTTGGGGCGCTGTGCGCCTGTCATCGTTGTCGCAGTTCCAGGTGATCTGGGTTGCGACTCACGACTCGATTGGTCTTGGTGAAGACGGCCCTACTCACCAGCCGATCGAGACGGCCGCCGCTCTTCGTGCTCTGCCCAACATGGACTTTTGGCGCCCTGCGGACGGTAACGAGGTGTCGGCTGCCTATAAGATTGCATTGGAAAGCCGCAAGACGCCTTCAGTGATTTCGCTCACGCGCCAGAACCTGCCGCAGCTTGAGGGCTCATCGATCGAGAAAGCATCGCGTGGTGGTTACGTGCTGGTCGAGAACGCCGATGCGGACATTACGCTTGTGTCGACGGGTTCGGAAGTGTCGATCTGTTGCGATGCTGTGGTCAAGCTGGCTGAGCGCGGCATCAAGGCGCGTGTCGTCTCGGTTCCGTGCTTCCGGGTGTTTGACCTGCAGCCATATGAGTACCGCATCTCGGTGCTGCCATCAGGCAACCCTATTATGTCGGTTGAAGCTTACAGCACATTTGGCTGGGGTGTGTACTCGCACGTACACCATGGCATTAACACTTTCGGTGTGTCGGCGCCGTACCAGAAGGCGTACGAAAGGTTCCAGCTCACCGACCATGATGTGGCTGACAAGGCCCAGAAGGTTGTCGAATATTACAAGAAGCTGGGACAAGTACCCTCGCCCATTGCCATCCAGGCTGCCTTGGAGTTGCAGCAGTAGGTATATCTTCCCCAATAGCCCACAATAAATAATAGTCTTCTATTTGCGTCTACATGTGTCCTACGCCTTCAGCTACCGCGTCGTCGCGTGGGCTGAACGGTGGTGCTTTGAATGCCAGCCTTGTCTGATGGCGGTGGATCGACGCCCTGGGCAGATGTGAGTGACTCAATTGCCCGAATAGACTCGATTCGATGCATCTCACGTTCCGTCTGCGCCCGGATTGCTTCAGCATGATCCGACTCGCGCTCCGATTCTAGCTGGGCCCTTTCAGCTTCGTAGCGCATCTCCAATACCCGCGCATTGTGCTGCACAATCATTTGGCGTTCGCGATCCCGCAAAAGCTCCTCGATGGTCGGCGGGTATTTTCTTGTGTGCCGCATCCAGGCATCCCACTGAATCGGTATGTCTTTTGGATTGAAGTCGCTCGGGTATGCAATTGCCTTGTTCCATTGTATCAATCGCCTCGTCCGCTTTGGATCGCCGTGAAGGGAGGGCAGTTCGTAATATACATTTTTATTGAGATCGTATCCCACGATAAACCTCGCTCGACCGATCCGAAAGATGCGCGACAAGGTACGCCACACCTCGGACACCATCGCCGCGGGCAACAACTTCGAACCGACGGACCTGCGGGGTCCATGTTGCTCCACAGTGAGTGTAGGTGTGTATATTACATAGACTATGGCAATCCAGCGTCGTACCATGTCGACCAGTCGTGGGTATGTATCTTGCGCACGTAAATATTTTCCTTGTTCGCACCGAAATAGCCCTGTTGCGCCCATTCCATTAATTCGGTTTGCGAAAATGGCCCAAAGATCCGAGTTTCTGGGTCCACAGGCTGATCGTGTGCCTTGGCCATGAGGCCTAGATACGCAGGCGTCCATTTGTACTCCCACAGTGAGCCAGTAGGTGATGCTGGAGCCTCATGCTCCTCATTCAGCGTCCTTGAGGGATCCCAGTCCTCTGCCACTATCTTGGCTCGTCGTACCAAGCGCACGAGGCTCTCGTATACCTCATCGTAAATATTCATTTGTCCAAAGTGGCTCATCAAGGTACCACTGACATGGGTCAGCCTTTCAAACTGTGCAATAGCCTTTGTATCATCCTTAGATCGTTTCGAGGCCGCACCAAGCCTTTGCAGCGCATCCAGCACCGACTCGCCCGGCATCAAGCACTCAGCCAACTGCTTCATAGCATGTTCCATTGTGGGAAACTCGGCATTTTGCTGTTTTTCGCGCTCAATTTCTGCCTGCTCACGGCGACGCTGTGCTTCATGCGCTGCCCTGATCGACTTTTTCGAGTAGTTGCCTTCAAGCCATCGATCGTTCTGGCTATACTGATCGCGCTCATTGCGGATATAGTTTCCGTCCTCATCAAATTGACCACTTTCCATCTCAGCTTTCATATTAAAGCTCTCCATGCGGAATCCCATGCCTTGTTTCTTGACGCGCTGTACATCCCTCCCTGGCGAGCCTGGCGGTGTTCGCTCGGCATCTGCATTTGCATCCTCATGCCGTGTGCTTTTCAGTGCTTGCTCCAATTCGTATTCAGGATCCTGATCATGAATAAAGCGATTGTCTTCCTCGCCCTCATCGTCGTCGTCGCCATCCATATGTGTGCCTGCACCGAACTCTTGCCCTTCAATATCAGATAGCTTGAGGAATCGCTTTTCCTTTCGAGATGACTGCTCTTTGGGCTCTGCGAACATATCATCTTCATCCTCTTCATCATCCTCTTTGTCCTCTGCTTCTTGCTTAGCTCGGCGATGCGGCACGCCTGAGTCATTGTCAGACTCGTCAGACTCGTAGCCCTGGGTCATGACCTGTCCACGACGCAGCTTTTGTTGCCTTACAGCATGCGCTTCCATATCCAAGTCGTCTAGTACGTTCTCATCTAGATGCGCACGCTTCTCAGGCGCACGCAGCGCTCCCTCGTTCGCTTTGCGTTTCATACGGAGGGGGGTGAATCGAAAGCACTTCTCCACTTTTGCCCACTCTCGTCACCATGGACGAAGCAAGCACGCGGCGGGTACAATTACCGCCGCGCTCTGAATACCGCATTGAATTGGATGCAGGTGAATATGTTGCTATTCGATTTGTGTCTGATCCTATCTCTGGACACTATGGCGATGCTGAAGTGTTTGGTGCACCCATCGTGGCCGGATCTAATGAGCGCTGGTACACGTTTGGAAACGAAGCCAAATTCGCCATTACGTCCTGGGGCGGCGCAGAACTAGAAATATATGGAGCAGCATCGACGGAGTATATGGCAGACGAGCCATCGCACACATATACTTATTATGCAAATCTGCATTTAAACTTGGAACGTGCGCGCATCCGAGCTCGGGAGCAGCTGCGCACCGATCCGTCGTTGCTACAAACGCTCGACGCGGTCGACGTCTCCGAGCCGGCGAAGCCTATGTCATACGAACAGGGCGTCGAATCAGATGCAGACCTGTATCGTGCTGCCGGACAAGGACCACGCGTCATGGTCGTGGGCCCAGAGAGTGCGGGCAAGACGAGCCTGATCAAGTACCTCGCGAACTACGCCATGCGCTCACCAGCTGTCGCAAGCGTGCGCGATGGAGAATCTAAGCGGGTCAAGGCTGAAGAAAGCGACGAAGATGGTGAGGAAAAGACCATGAGTGAAATTACGGGCTGGTGGCCTATGATCGTGACACTGGATCCTGCTGAAGGCGCCGTGCCTGTACCTGGATGTATAAGCGCCATTCCTCTTACACCTACACCCATCACTTGGCTGCCATCACCTTCGCCGGCTCTACCATACGGTGTGACGCCACAAACGACCGGAGCATTGCCTCCGAGTGTATCCACCGTGCACAGCGTCATGCCCATGACCCTATGGGTGGGCAAAGAGAACATGCGGGAAAATGAGCGTCATTCAAGACGTCTCGTTGACTGGCTCGCTTACTATGTCGAGAAGCGTCTTGTCAAGGATTTACGTGCTCGCATGTCTGGTCTGCTACTCGACATGCCAGGCATCATTACGGCCGATGCTCGCACGCGCTATGAATTCATCCAATACTGTGTTCGTGCATTCAAGATCGATACTATCGTTGTTCTTGGTCACGAGAAACTCAATCTGGAGCTCACGCGCATTTATGCTAACGATACGTCAGGCCATGCTCCCAGTATTGTTAAAGTGCCCAGATCTGGCGGTGCAGTGGAAGTCGACGAAGTGTACAAACAAAAGCTGCACGATTTGCAGATTCGCTCCTACTTTTATGGTATGTCGCCGGTGATACCTCAGGAGCCAGAAAAAAGTGCTCCCGCTGGCTTGGACGAGCCGTTGGGCGGTGTACCTGTCTTAAATCCATACTCTTTCACTATTCCGCTCGATTTGCTTTCCATATATCGCGTGGGCCAAGACCGCGTTGCGCCGTCTTCTGCTTTGCCCATTGGTGCTGAGCGGACCCTATCTGAGATGCAGGTGGTGAAACTGGACCCTGTCAACTCACCGAGTGACTTATCCTTGCTTTTACACTCTGTTCTAGCTCTAATTGAGCCGCCAGCCGCGCTCGAGCATCATGAGGAAAATGCTGCATCAGAAGAAACGCCAGCAAAGGAATATAACGATGACGAGCTTTTGGGCTCTACGCTCCTTGGTTTTATACACATGTACGTTTTATTTCTCTACTGACACGCAGCTCCGATATCGATATGACCCGTAAAAAGCTCACGGTATTGTCACCTAAGCCTGGAAAACTTCCTAGCACAACAGCATTAATTGGCGTACGTATTTGTATACTAACGGTGTAAGAATCTACAATGGCAAGATATGTAGTGGCATTCACAGTTTAAAAGTCGCCACCCATGTCGCCGCCCATGTCGCCGCCCATGTCGCCACCACCCATATCGCCATTCATATCACCATCGTGGTAGCCGTCCATGTAGGCGTCATGTTGCATGTCATGCATACCATTTGCTAAGGCCATACCGCCAAGCAGACCAACACCGCCACCAAGCAGACCAGGGCCCAGACCACTGCCCATGCCGCCCATCGGACGTCCAAATCCGCCCATACCTCCATAACCGCCATACCCACCCATGCCACCACCCATCATGGGTGCCTGCTGGTGTATATGCACTTGCGGGGGTTGCTGTGAGTACATCTGTTGCGGATAGGGTTGGTGTTGCGGATAAGGTGGGTGTTGTGAATAAGGTTGCTGGAAACGCTGGCCGCCTTGGCCGGGCGGTGGGCCTGAAGGAGGCTGATAGCTAGATCCCTGCTCATCGATGGGATGAATCCACGTCGAACGTGGAGGATTCGCACGTGTGTCGACGTAGAAGTACTGCTTATAGCTGAGACACGTTAGATATGCGTCACGTACTTATTGTCAAATTGCTTCACCCAACCATCTGGCAGTGGACGAGTGTCTTCGTTTTTGTTTGTACTAGCATCATATGATGGGGGATTATCCTGCTTCTCGCTCATGGTTGAGTTGCAAGACGTCAGACGTGGTGGCCTGTTCTCAAGAACGCTCCTACCTTATTAAGCAAAATGGGGAAAGTCATGAGTGTTGGCTTATCACGTGGCCTAATCCTCGCGTCCGCAGGTCCCCGAGCCGTTCGTCCGCCTTCCGAAACCAAAAATGCAACTACCCAGTATCCCAGCTGGCACGACTACCCACTTGTCACTATCAAACGAAAAAAAAGTCTGGCCACCTACATAGGAACAATAGATATTATGCATCAAATCGGGTCTTTAACGCACCACCCTAATCTGGATTGCATTCGGTATCTACATCCATGTCCCTGATGCTTAGGCCATTCGGTCACCCTTCTTTTTCTGCTTACGAGGAGGAGTGACGGGTCGTCCCATGTTGATTCCTCCATACGCGTACTTCTGCTTCTTTTCTGCTGGCTTGAGAATCTGGAATGAGCAAAGCAGCGTCTCATCAACGCTCATCATGGCACCTGCGTTGTCAAATTCACCACAGTAGTTGGGTGCGGAGAACAGTGTCACAAGCTGGCGCTTCGCGAAAAACTCGTATCCATCTTCCACCACCTGATGGGCACGGCAAATCAGGTCCATATCATGCTTTGCAAGGAAACGGGACACCACGTCAGGACCGAATGTGAATGAGACACCACGGTCGTTCTCAGACCAGCCCGAAATGTCCTTATCTGGGTCCGACCACAGGAGGTCACAGAGCAGGCCCGTATCTGGCACATCTGTGGGGCGCATCACACGGCGAATCTGCTCCATGCTCTGAAGATCAGGTGACAGCCCGCCGTGCATGGTAAAGATCTTTTCATCAATAATTGCAGCAATGGGCAAGCAGTTGAAGCAATCTGTAAATGTTTTCCAAAGCTTAATGTTAAATCGACGCTTGCATTCGTCGTAAAATCCATAAATGCGGTTAATGCTGGCACACTCATGGTTGCCACGAAGAATGAAAAAGTTTTCTGGATACTTGATTTTGTATGCAAGCAACAAGCAAATCGTCTCCAGACTCTGCTTGCCGCGGTCAACATAGTCACCTAAAAAGAGGTAGTTCGCCTCTGGTGGGAAACCTCCGTACTCAAATAGACGGAGAAGGTCATAGTACTGACCGTGTATGTCGCCACAGATTTTGATCGGCGCTTCCAATTCAAGAAGAATAGGTTGGTTGATAAAAATGTCACGAGCCGTTAGACAGAGATATTTAATCTCATACTCTTCCAGATGCACAGGCTTTCCTGGGCGCGAACCGCGCACTGTGTTAGGGTTAGTTTGCATGCTCTTGTGATTTTTTTAAAAAAAAACATACCTTCTAGGAGGCGATCGATGATATTATCTACATCGACTTCAGTCGACGGATTGTCTCCCATGCTAAGCAACGTTATCTAGTAAGTTAGCTTCCATACGCTTAAAATTGTGCCTTTGCCATCTCGTAGGTATGCCGAGAAAGCAAAGACCACACAGTGTGTCTTACGTACATGTCAAACGAGAAAACCGGAGTTTGCAATACAGAAGGGCTGGTATCTCGAGGAGGAGTGAGATTCCTTCTCCTAAAACTTATGACAACGACCTTCTTTTGATGCAAATGCGCAGCGTGTTGCACACAAAACGTGGATTTAGCACCAGCGTATCGACGTTGTTTGTTGAGATTGGAGCCGCGGGTCAAAATTTTCATAATGCCCGGCTGTTCGGCTGGCATGGAAGGGTATCTTGGGAATTATGTTAGATGACTAATCAGGTGATCACCCGCCCAAATACCCGCTCGACCAACCGTAATGGCAGATGTGCTCAGGTGGGTTATCGAGCCAGGGCATACTCCCAGAGAGCAACGTAGCACAAATACTAGAAAATTTATTCAAAGCAGGGTATGTAATTAGGAGGACGAGGGTGTGAGCACAGACCGCGTGGCCGAGCGAACACTCTCTGGCGTAGGATACTGAGCATCGGGCGCGTAGACAGACTCGAGGAGGAGCTTAGTAGCCAATGTGTCCAGTTCCTCTACACGTTCGGCCTTGATACTGCTATCATCCGATGTTTTAACAGCCTTGGAGCTCAGTAGCTTGGATGCGCACATTTTCAGGCCCCAAAGTGCACGGACCCACGGGCCTTGCACACGGTCAATGACACGCATGCTGGTGGGTGATAGGTTACCGTTACCTAGTTCAAGGATGCGCAAATATAGTTTGTAGGCTTTGACGAATTCGCCCATGGTGTATAGTACTTCAGCATACTTAAGCAAGTAAAACGCATTCTGCGGAGCAAGAAGCAGAAGCTCTTCTAGCGCGAACGCGGCCTGTGAGTACTTGTTTTGATGCAGGTACAGCGATGCCAACTCCAGCCAAGACTCCTGATCTGTTGGGAAAATGTCAACAAACTCGGCAAGGGCCTCTGTGGCACGTGGAATGCCTTCTGGCTTGGTTTTGATGCACGCAATACGGCGCTTGAGCAGAAATACATTGGATGGTTCTTTCGTTAAAAGGTCTTCGTATAGCTTCTGTGCCTCATTGAGGTGGCCGTAGGACTCTTCAATGACACCCTTGAGGATGGCGACACGAGAAGAATCAGCAAAGCGCGCTTGCAGACGAGAAAGACAAAGCTAGAAAATGAGCAATAAAGAGTAACATACCTCTGCAAGGTCTTGGTTTCCAAGTTCTGCGGCAGCCATGCCAAGCTGCTCCAGAAAAGGCCACACATCTACGCCCAGCGATCCTAGCTGGTTGTGTTCCAGCATCCATTCACCGAAGCGCACAACTTCATACGGGTTGCGCTCTTGAGTACTGCATGTTATACATAATATTGACATACATCCGTTGCTGCTTGAGCCAAGCTATGGCGTCGTCCACGGAAATCTTAGCGCTCTGCGACATGCTGAAACAGTACAAGCTGCATGTATGCATCTCCGTACGAATCGTAGCCTCGTTCGGCCGAGAAATCACGGGCGGCGTCGGTGCGCCGCTCCTCGTGAGGGACGCGCGCAGTCCTTGATTGGGACTTTTCATCGAGGTTCTATTTGTCACTCAGAATGGTATGTGCCATCGTCATTATTGGGCGAGTTGCTGACCGTCCAGGGAGCTGGTCCTCGTTACCCTTACCCGAAGGAGGTGTGGTCGCCAAGCGGTACGTTTCTTGATTTTTTGTAAGTGAGAGGCTAACTCTTGCTAGGTGGTTGGTGGTCACGGTATGTGTGATCCATATGACGTCTCAGCTGACAAAGTAGGCCCAAAAACTGGGCGACCAACACCTTGGTGGTGGCTAGTGGCTTGGCCATCATTTCGTACGGTATTTTCAAATTCGGAGCTGAGCGTGAAGTGCGTATCCTGGTCATGATAAGGACTAACCGTGTGCAGTGGCGTCATCAGCCTCCGATTCACCCCATTCCATCGCAGCTGGTACGTAAGATTGGCGCTCACGACATAGTGGGCTCGCCAGTTCCGCGAAGGCGAACTGAAGGTCAAGTCCGAAGAGTAACGGGCTGGGCATGTACGCTACATAGTATAGCAACCCGTATACGCTGCATGCGCTTGTTGGAAGTCCATTGGATGTGCAACATGGCTACCTTAGCGCCAGATGCCCTGTCTTGCCATTGTCTGAGTGCGCAGATGATGGACATTGGTGGCCGCCATCCCGGCTTGGCCTGCCTCCGGGCTTCTCGGCCCACAGCGTCCGCCTGGCTGAATGACACACATCTCCACACCTCGTGTGTTCACAGCACATGCGTGGGTCGAGTGTGGCGCAGCACCGTATACCGCGCGTGTATGCGTGCTACTTGCTGCGTTCGCTCTCTAAACCGAATCAGACGTATGTCGGCTCAACACCCGACCCAGTACGGCGGCTGCGACAGCACAATGGTCTTGTAAAGAATGGCGCATTTTATACCCGAATGGCGCGCCCCTGGACGATGGACGTGGTGGTGTATGGCTTCCCATCCAAGCTGGCGGCACTGCAGTTCGAATGGTCGTGGCAGTCACCACATCTTTCGCGGCATTTGCGAGTATGTGACCGGCCCGGAGGGTCGATAGCCACCTACGCCGGACGAAGTGCAGAACCGCTGTTTCCTGCGACGCGGCGTACGTCCAAGTCGCGCAGCGGTCACACGCGTGTGCGACAGCGCTCTACATCTGAGCCTGAGCACAAGTTTGTGGTGCTTCGTGCGCTTCTTGCGTCGGAGCCGTTTTGCTGTTGGGATTTGCACGTCGCCTTGCACTCCGAGTATGCGTTTGGTCTATGGCGCTACATGGAACGGGCGCATCCAGACCGCTACCGATGGTCGCGCATTACGCGACGCCCTTTGCCCGCTGCATACCCCTCTCTTTCCTGCGACTTTCGCGGCGTGCTCGGCGATCGGGAGCCGCTGGCCTACGACGAGCATGCCGCTTGGCCCCCGCTGCCTGAGGCTGGTGCCAGGTCGGTCACACAGAAACGAGCCGGCGCCAAGGGCGCGGTAAAAGAATATTTGTGGGATGAGCTGACTCCGCCTGCGCGAGATGCTGAGACCATGGGCCTGTCCTGGGATGAATGGCGTGCCGCTCCCACGGGAAGTGCGTTGCCAGTGCAGTTGGATGACGCGGCACGTGCGATCGAAGCCCGGGCCCAGCAGACTTGCACCACCACATCTTGTGGTGTATGCCACGAAAGCACTGAGAACGAAACGTATGCGTACTGTCCACATGCCTGTGGGGCCGTCTTCCATTTATCGTGCCTGGCAAAGCACTCTTTGGAGCGCGAAGCTGCTGCGCGATCCGTTCGCAGCCGCACGTATTGTCTGCCCATGACAGCTACCTGTCCGGTGTGCCATGCACCACCCGTACCGTGGGCCCAAGTTGTGCGTCGCCTCTTTTCGCGCTAAAGCTCCTGCCGGTACGATAGAAAGGCGCGCAAAGTGTCCACACTCTCGTGCACGGCTTTGTGAAGCATGGGATCCATGCGTCGATGGACGCGTTTGGCCACGCCCATATACTGCGGTACCAGCGTACACAGACGCTCGTGCAGGTGCGAGTCGCGGTAGGCGGCGTCCCAAGGTGCCTGCTCGTCCGCGTACGTATCGACAATCGCATGGACAAAGGCAGCGAGCGTCTCGGCGTCAGAAATGTGTCCCGCCACATCGGCCCAGAAGGAAGCCAGATGTAGATACACTTGGGCATAGGCCGGCGGCGGCGTCGACGAGCCTGTTTCACGGCAGTAAAACTGAGACCGCGCCAGGCATGCCAGTGTGCCAAGCACTTTGACTCGCACCGAGGCATCGTGTGCAGAGAGGTACGCAGCCGTCAGCGCTGTGACAGGTGGTGCAGGCGCATCATCCTGCACCAATGGCAGCTGACCTTCAAGCAGGCGCGCCGTAGACCAAAGGCACCCAATGCTCGTACTTACCTGTGCGAGACCATCTCCTGCGACGCTGGACATGGGCCACGATGCCTCGGGCGTGGTATTGGCGACACTGTCGAGACCTGCCCAGAACGCCGCTGTCTCAAACACACGCTGCCATATGTGCAAAAGGGCCTCGTACGTCGGTGTAGAACATGGCTGGCCTCCTTCAAGATACAGTGAGCCAGTATTCGTCCGCCAGGCATGAATCTCGGCAAGTGCTTCCTCGTCGTCCGTGGGCCATTCCGACGGCGGGGGCGGTGCATGCAATGCGGTATGCCACAGCACCTGATTCAGAGCGGTCAAGGCCCTCGTCTCTATACCACGGCGTGCAGACGCCGTGACGCTGTCTTGGGATGACTCTTGGGAGGGCGTGGCAAGGCGTAACAGCGCTTCAACGATGGGCGACGACACCATCGAAAGCGGCTCCTCCTGTGGAAGGACTCGGGCCATATCCGACACCATGTCCAGACAAGCCTCCAGGGCGGACCGCGCGTCTTCTTTGAGAGCGTCGGCATTTGCTTCGGCCAGCAGGTGTGTTACACGCGTCGGCACGTCTTGTCGCACAAAAGAAGAAAGTGCATTCACCTCGACCACGGCCAACACATTCATGAGCGCCCCACTTGCTGCGGCGCCGAGCATCGCAGGGCGAGGTGCGGCATGAGATGCGAGGCATGTCGAGGCACGAACAAGAATATCTAGACGACGCAGTCCGCGCGAACGATCGTTGTCTGCGCCAGACACGGCACTTGGCATGTCTTCGTATCCCAAGGATGGATCCGTGAGCACCCACAAAGCCTGTGCACTCGCCAGACCCAATGACACCAGAGCAGCAGCACACTCGGGCAGCTTTGCCAACTCCGCATCATGCTCAGCGCCACATGCACGGATAGCCAGGGATAAGGCCTCACACAACCATGCTGCCAGTCCTTCACGCCCAGTGCTGTCGCTCGTCCACGACCACTGCAGCACTTGCACACCCAGCTTCTCACTCGACGCACATAGACACGATATGATGGTGACGAGATTTTCGCACATCTCAACAAGGCACTGGGCCGCCGCCGAATCCATGGCCTGCAGCGATGCTGGTGCATCAGAGCCCCAGGCATGCATGTCCAGAGCATCGTGTGCATCATCACCAAACTCGGCTGTCGCACCAGCTGTGGCCGAGGGAAGACGGCCCTGGGCTAACTTGGCCATGTGACGCCGCTCTTTGCGGTTCATCTGATCCAGTGGCTTCGACATGAGCCGCTCACGCTCCTGAATCAGTGGCGCCTGAGCCCGCTCCAAACGCCGTTCGTGGCTTTGCAAACCTAGGGCGGCCCACCTCAGAACCGTCAGCACCACATCCACAACGCCGTGGCGATCCATTTCATCGAGGATGCTCTCCGCATCGTCATCACACAGGCACAAGTTGCGCAGCGCGCCGCTAGCCTCACGTCGCACTTCCAAGTTGGTATCCGATTTGAGCGCATATAGAATGCGCGGAATCACCTGATGAGAAAGGAGAAGTCGTCTGTGCTGAGCATCATCTGACAAAAGAGTGGCGATAGAGGCCAAGGCCCATACCTTGTCACCCGTCTCGATCGGCGGGGCCGTGGCATCCATGCCGAGCTTCGCAAGAACAGGCACCACTTCTTCCGCTGAGGTCATGAGTGATGTGACTTCTGACACGCGCGGCTCTGGCCGTCGAATGGGGTTGCGCCGTCGTGCCCGCTGGAGGCGACGACCCAGATCAGGTCGTGCTTTGGGCATGGTACTTGCGTCGTGGAAGGTGCGTCTGGAGGTCCTTTTTTTCAACCTGGGTCATGGCTGACTCAGCACGAAGGGCCTGGGCCCCTAGCACGGTCCCTCCACTAGTACGAGGCGTGCGTGTCGCGACACACAGCCCAGCGGGGGACCTGCTTCTTCAGCGTCGGCATGGCCACGGCACCGGTGCCGGTGATAGGCCCTTTTCAAGGGCAGCGCACACTGCAGCCAGGGATGCGTGTGCGTATTGGTGCACACCTTGTGACTGTGTCCCGATTTCTTAGCAGTGGTGGCTTTGCCCAAGTATACCTAGTCGAAGCCGACGTGCCTGTTCCGATTCCAGGTCGCGAGCACCGAGAAACTACTCTCGTTCTCAAGCACATGTGCGTGTGGAACAAGGATGCACTTGCGAGTGTGCGCGGCGAAGTCGAGTATCATCGCGGGCTCCGTGGCCACGAGTCGATCGTGCACTTTGTGGAAGCGTCGGCTGCCTCCCTTGTGGGCGACGGTTGGGAGATATTTATCTTGATGGAGTATTGTGCCGGCGGTGGGCTCATTGACTTTTTAAACACAAGACTTCAGCACCGGCTCCGCGAGGACGAAGTATTGCGCATCTTCCGGGACGTCTGTGAAGCTGTCTTGATTATGCATCACCAAGATCCTGTGCTGGTGCATCGCGATATCAAAATTGAAAACGTGCTGCGCACCACATCGAGCCCACCGCGCTTCAAGTTATGTGATTTCGGCTCCTGTTTTCCTGTGCTTTCGCGACGTGCAGCCAAGAGTGCGGAGGAGATTCAGCGCTGCGAACGCGAACTAAATCAACACACAACCATGCAGTATCGAGCGCCAGAAATGATTGATCTTGGTATGCATGTCCCCATCACAGAAAAGGCCGATATCTGGGCGCTCGGTGTGTTTTTGTACAAGCTGTGCTACTACACCACGCCGTTCGAAGCGCCAGGTGCGGGTCCAGCCGCCATTCTACAGGCTCGCTTTGAATACCCAGACAAACCCCTTTACTCGGACGCTCTACGTGCGCTCATTCAATCCATGCTTCAAGTCGACGCTGGGGCTCGTCCGAGCATCGACTCAATCCTAGAAAGTGTGGAGCTCCAGCTCCTATCCCTCACTACGCCCACACCGCCCGAGACTGTCGTCCGAGCAAAGACACCAACGCCGAGACCACCATCCATCCGACCTGTTACATCACGGTCTTCGCTGCGGCCGAGATCCGTGGCTCGGCTATCGAGGGTCACCACTCCACCTGCCACACAGAACAAGGCCGCTCGGTCGTCAGAGCGACCCGACTCCCTCATTCTGAATGTCTCTCTTGACGACGTGGTGGCACGGTATCCGAGTCTGCAGGAGCTCGATCAGGCTGAGCAGATGCCCCGAAAAAGCGTCAGGGCAATGGTGCAGCAGCTTGACACCGAGTCACCGCCGCGGGCAATATCTATCCCCATGGAAAAGAGCACCTCTGAATCCATGAGCGACAAACCAGCTCATACGCTCGTGGATGTGAATTTAAGCTCGAGTGATGAAGAGCATGAAGCGCCGGAAGATGTGAATGTGCGTATCCGCCCCAAGTCCCCCCGTCCGCGTCGCCGGCCCCAGGTCCTGTCACCTGCCGAGTCGGTCCATACACTGCTGGAGGAAAACAGTCTTATGGAAAAGAATACAGCGTCTTTATCACCGCCTTCATCTACACCTAGCGGGGACCAGGATGACGAGCTGGCTAGGCTAGCTGAGCACGAAAAAGCACTGCAACAGCTACTCGGTGAACATCGCCCCACCCCCACAGCCGCGCCGCGCCGAGCATCTGTGGTACCGCCGCCCCCCAAAGCCAAGCCCGCCTCTCTCTCACGTCGTCAGAGCACAGCACTCGAGCCACGTGTAGGCCAACTCGTACCCTTGTCTCATGAACCTACCCCGTCACCGCCCAGCAACACGCCAAAAGACCACGCCAAGCCTCCGACCCCCCAAACTTCGATGAACGAGGTACGCAGCATGTTTGAGCAGGCATCAGTATCGGCTCCGCGGCCTGCTACACCGGCCCCCAAACGTGCGTCGTTGGTCCGTGCCTCTTCCGAGATGCGCCGCTCGTCCACATGGGACGCGGCCAAATCTCCGCATCGAACGTATGTCCATCAGGGCACATCGCCCGGTCTCCCATCCACGCCTGTATCTGAAGATCCAGTCGTGCTTCCAGGAACGCATGCGAATCTTGCCACATCAGAAGCAGCAGCCCGTGTCGGTACCATGCTCGCTCAGCAACGCGACAGCGGCGTGCGTCTTACGAAGCCAATGACACGCGAAACGCCCACATATCCAGCCACCCGGCAACGGGTGTTCCCTGTGCCGAAGCAGAAGCCGGATGCTTCGCCTCTCGACACCGAGCCGGAGCAGGCATTTACGGGCGTGAGTGCACTGATCCACAAGTGGCAGACACAAGCATAAGGGATTCAAGCTATAGGAACAGGGCCTGCATTTTGTCAATGTATAGCGCGAAGAACACTAGCAGCACAGTCACAGGGCCCGTGAGGAAAATGTAAGACACAAAGATGGTGCCACTAATGAGTGCTTCGAGGTTGCTGGAGGGATCACCACGCTGCCTCGAGATCTGGGCCAGGGTAAGGGCAGGTGGGGAGCCGATCACAAGACATGCACATGCAATAAAGACAGGATCACCCACCACCTCCGTATCGTTGGTCAAGCACACGTATGCGACGAGTGGCAACATGAGGAGCGGCGTCACAATCATGCGGCTCGCACTTGCAGCGACGATCGTGCGCCAAGTCATCCGCTTTTCCCACTCTGCTTCAGCGGCATGCTCCTGTGCATCAGGCGCGTCGTCTCTGGCAGACATCATCGATCCGTGGTTTGTCACGTTTGACTCATCTTCTTCCGAGTCATGGAAATAGGAGCCCAGAACGAGAATCGACATGGGCACACTGCACTGTCCTAGCTGCTCAACAGCATCAACAAACGGGTCGATGGACTTGACAAAATTTTGGACTTTCGGCAAAAGGACAATGATAAAGCTCAGTAATGCTGCCCATAGCGGCACAGTCATGAAATTTAGGAACGCGTGCCAAAAGCTGATCATGGGCCTAGCCACGGAGTATGCCCACCCATGCAAAGGAGGGGCATGCACGGACGGCGTATCCGTCTCTTGAGCCTCGTCTGCCAGCAGCTCAGACCGGAGGGGCGAGCTTGTGGCAGGGGCATGGATTAGAATCGAGTTGCGGTCGGCAAACTGTGAACGATGATGGTCATCAATGAGTGGGTCCGTGATGTCATCGCGAAATCCAGAGCGGCTCGGATGGTCGGATACGCAGTAAAAATTAGAAATGCCTTTCACGCCCTCCAAAAGTTTGGCAGCGATACTCCATCGCTGCACTGTGCCGAGCGTCGAAAACATGACGAGGTATGTCAGGGCCCGACCAAACATGAGCTCGGGCTGATCCGAGTCTTGGCCATTCTCGACCCAGTGCAGCTCCGGCACCGAGTATACAAGCGAGGAAATAAGGGCCACGGGTAGCGTATTCGAGTTGGGCGTGATAGAGCATGCCATCACAAAGTTGCGCTGCCCAGGAAGGACACGAAGCAAGCGCGACGTGACCGCGGCAGCAAGAGCAGAAATCACAGATACACACAAAAAGCCAGCCGGCACAATCGCAAGCTCCGTGAGGCGCTGGGGCGTGAGATAGAACGCAATTTTGCCGAAGAGCAACGCAGGCGTGAGCACAGACACATTGAGCTTATTTAGCTTGCTTTGCATGCGTCGGTCAAGCACGCCTACTCGAGCCATAATATACCCCATGCCACTCACAGCTACAATTTGCAGAATACATGATAAAGTTACAATCACGAGCCGGCCAACAGGTCCCAGCTCAGGCAGCAGATTCATACGGTGGCTGGTAGCAGGGTTTCGAAGCTGGCTCGTGCTGGAATTCACTCCGTTGGCACGTTGTCACCGCATATTTGGGTGCACGCAACCCGAATAGGCCAGAGGCCCTATCAGAAATGAATCGACCTGCGCGGTGTGATTATGTCATACGAGGCGCTATGAGCGCACCTAGCTGCTCTAGGCTCAGGAAGCCGACGGCTGCTGCTGCGCCTGAGCACGAGCCTGCCGTAGTATCCGCGCGCGACGAATGGCCCGCATGCGCTGTCTCCGACCTTTACCACGCTCTGCGACGATGTGAGCGATGATAGTGCATACGTACTGGCACCACGAATTTTCACCTTGCCATCATTCTCTTCCAACTTCTTGCGCGACGCAGCCAGGATCTTGTCAACGCGGCGCTCCTTGGCCTTGTCGCGCTTCTTGAGGTTCTCTGCCAGATGCGTGCGCAGAGTTGTGAGGTAGGTATCTTGAAACGCAAGTATGTCGCTGGGTGGCACCTAATGCATAAGTCTCAATGCAAACGTACTAGGGTGCTGAACTTGGCGCGGTCTTTGCTGCCGCCGTCTGTGACGCGGAACAATATGGCATGGGTCATGGACCCCTCCTCGCGTGGCTCTGACTCGTCAGCGATCCACAACATACGTTTCTTTGAGCTGATGTACACGGAACGCGCATCTTTTGTTCGAGCAAAAAGCTCCTCTAGACGCACAATAAACTGCGATTAGCGCATGACTGCATACCTCTTTCGCGTCCACACGCATCCAAGACGTAGTCGCCAACTAGCTTCTTCTAGCACGTCGCTCGCCCTCTCACCAAGTGAGTCACGTGATATCGCGAGGAGCTCGGTGCGCAGTGCACTTGGGCCTCAGAGCTCTTCTTCCACAGGTCCAGCAGGGGCCGTGTCCGATGGGCCGTCGACATGCTGAATGCAAGTGAGCTTGATGACTCTGATGATGAATGGCAGGATATGCCCATAGAGCATGTAGGACCTTGGAGTCCCAGCTCGACCAATGCCAACAGTGATAGCGACAGCGACCTGGACAACGAGCGGTCTCCGAAGAGTAAGCGCGTCGAGCGCGAGGCCAAGCTCATGCGCCAGCGACGCGCGCATATGCGGGGCCGTGGCACATCGGCACAGGGTGGCACATCCAATACGGCAGGTCGACATCTCGACGTGCACGATGTGCGTGGCTATGACTGGCGAACGCGGCCTGATGAGCAGGTGGCCGATTCTCAGGCTCTAGGTTCGGAAGGCGTGGGATATACCAAGCTGCGTCTGGATGATGCTGACGAAGATGCGGAGCTGGAAGCGGCCACAGACTACTTGTTCCAAGAAGACCTGAATCGTTTAGACGATGCAGACGACCCATCCGCCGCCCCCATTTCACAATTGGCCTTGACCAAGCGTTTACTCTCCGACGTACAGAAACTTGCCTATGTTGGCTTGTGCAGTACTCTCTGCAGCCAGATTGTAAAGGAACTGGAGCAGCTAGGAGCGAAAGATGATCGTCCGGCCATTCAGAGTGCCAAAGAATGGGGGCTGCGCGTCATGATTCGTTTGTATCAGCATCTAGACGTCGAGCCCGCCGAGCAGTCTATGATCGAGTCACTATCGCTGCACGGGATTCTTCCTTCCGATCTGGCACCCAGCTTGATCGCTACACAGACGATTCCTAATCCCGCCTATGACCCTGCACTGGCGAAACAAGAAGCTTCTAAACCCAAGCCACCAACGCTCCCACCGACTCCCAAGATGAAGCAAGCTCCCACTTTGACCCCTGAAAATGCTGAATCTCCCAGCATCCTGACTGATCCCAATACAGCATCTCAAGTCACAGAGCATGCGAGTACCATGTCAGGTGAGGCCACACGCGTCCCTGAAGCTTCGCTCAAAGCACCGCATACATCCTCTCATGCCCACGCCTCTGTAACAACGTTGGATGGCGTAACCACCGAAGTGAACGCTGCCCACAAGACGATTACGCTGGACCTGCGCTGGACGGTGCTTTGCGACTTGTTCTTGGTACTTACGGCTGACAGTGTGTATGACGCCCGCTCTCGTGTGCTGCTGGAGCGCCTTGCTGAGCTCATTGGTCTTTCTTGGATGGATGTGACAAAATTTGAAAAGCGCATCACGGATTCATTAGAAATTGAAGAAGACGTGCAGACACTCGACGACAAGAGCATTACACAGCACCACGACTCAGCATCTCGACACAAGCGCCTCATGATGATGGGCCTCGCCACCGTCGGCGGCGGTCTGGTCATTGGCTTGTCGGCTGGTCTACTTGCTCCTGTGATCGGTGCTGGTATCGGTGCGGCTCTGGGCGCCGTGGGTATCAGTGGAACGTCGGCTTTTTTTAGTGGCGTGGGCGGTGCCGCCATCATTACGACCACAGGTACGATTAGTGGCGCCGCGATGGGTGGAAAAGGTATGAGGCGACGAGTCAAGAGTGTTCAGATCTTCGAATTTCGACCGCTGCACTACCACAAGCGAGTCAATTGTATTATTACTGTGCCGGGTTTTCTAAAAGGTGCGGAAGATGACCCGACACTACCATACAGCGTCATTGACCCGATCATGGGCGACGTGTTTAGTATTATGTGGGAGCCTCAAATGATGCAGGAAATGGGTAACGCTATGTCGATCTTGTGGAACGAGACGCTGGTGCAGGGTGTGCAGCAAGTCCTGGCGGCCACCGTGGCGGGTGCCATGTTTAGCGCCTTAGCTTGGCCCCTGTGGCTCACGAAGCTCAACTACCTCATCGACAACCCATGGTCCAATGCCACGGAACGCGCTCGAGCAGCTGGGCTCATTCTGGCTGATGTCTTGATCCACCGGCAAATGGGTGTACGTCCCATCACGCTTGTTGGGTACAGTCTCGGAGCACGCATGATTTTTTATGCGCTCTTGGAGTTGGCGCGCAAGAAAGCATATGGCATCGTGCAAAATGTGTTCCTGATGGGCGCACCTGTACCGTCGCGTGAGAATGAGTGGAAGACGGCACGAACCGTCGTATCTGGCCGCTTTGTGAACGCGTTCGCACGCTCAGACTGGATTCTAGCGTACTTGCATCGTGCTACATCAGGCGGTGTGCGCAATATCGCTGGATTGTATCCAGTGGAATTTGGATGTGGCATTGAGAACATTGATGTGACGAATATTGTGCCGGGCCACCTCGCTTACCGAGCGCTCACGCCTCTATTGCTGGGTGAGCTTGGCTTTCAGACGACAGCTGATTACTTCGACGAGCCAGAGTCATTGGACCATGTACCGGAGCGTACGGTCGAAAAAGAGAGCCCCAAAAAGCTGCGCTCAACGGCTGCAGAAGGTCTCAAGAACTTTATTTGGGGCAAGAAGGAAAAGAGTCCTGACCCTGTTCCACCGCAGCTAGTGTACGATGCGATGGATGACGAGGACAAGAAGCCGCAGACATCCACTCTCGAATCCATGCCAGAAGTGCCCGCCGATGTGGTGCATGCACCGCGGTCAGACGCGCCTCAAGACATACCCAAGTCCATACCTGATGCCGGCGCCGAGCTAGGAGAAGGCAGCCCTCCCATGGAGCATCAAAACAATGACAAGAACAGCCGCTCGCCTTCGAATGAGCATGTGGCAGGCTCTGATGCAAAAGAGGAAGAAGCACCTGCCTCAATGGATCGTAAGAACATCCCTGATCAACAGAGTCAGTATGATGAGCCTCATGATGTCGGCCATCACGAAAATTCAAATGTGCTCGAAGCACATGACCACGATCGACATGAACATCACCTGTCAGATGAAGAGTCTGAGAATGTTGCTTCCAACATACCCGCTCCAGAGGAAGAACCACCTGCCTACGCATCCTATGGCCTTGCTGCGGACGAGGCAGCTCAACTTGCGGCCCAGTTCAACAGCGGTTTAAAGCCAAAATCGCCTAGCCTCACCCCGAAAGACGAATGGGATACGTCGCCCGACCATCTATTGTTGACGCCGCCAAAGCGCTCGTCGGACCTGCCTCCGTGGGCAGCTGAGAACCCTTGGGATGCATAGTGTCACTTGTGTATAGAGCCTACTCCACATCTTGTCAGCTGGCCTGCCGGGCCTGTGAGCTGTGTGCGCTTGGGCCACTTTGAAGGGTTTTCCCGTGATGCCATTCCACCTACGCAGTAAACTAGCCAGCGTGTTCCATACATCGTCCCATGGCGGGCTGGACAGACAGGTCCAAGTGGCCTACTTTCCCAATTGGTCGATCTACCAGAAAGGCTACAAGCCCGAGCATGTGCCGGTCCAGCACTTGACGCACATTCTGTACGCGTTTGCCAACATCAAAGACAATGGCGAGGTTGTATTATCAGATGAATGGGCTGATCGTCAGATCAAGTACGACGGCGATCAAGAGCAAGATGGGGCCATGTTTGGCAATTTGAACCAGTTTCTTCAGCTCAAGAAACAGCACAGGCACCTAAAGACGCTGCTTTCCATTGGTGGCTGGTCGTATTCGAGCAGCTTCTGTGGCATGAATGACGCAGCCAAACGTCAGACATTCATCGCATCAGCCGTCAAGCTCCTGGCAGACTGTGGCTTTGATGGTCTTGATATTGACTGGGAGTACCCCCAGTCAGACGCTGAAGCACAAGCGTACGTCGAGCTTCTGTCGGGGCTGCGACACGCCCTTGACGTATACGGCCAGCGTGCTACCCCGAATGATCCGCACTACCTTCTTACGATCGCAGCGCCATGCTCGCCACAGCAGTATCAAATCCTCAAGCTGAAGGACATGGACAGGTATCTTGACTTTTGGAATCTGATGGCGTACGACTTCAGTGGTAGCTGGGACCAGGTGGCGAATCATCAGGCAAATCTCTATGGTGGTGCGATTTCCGTGTCGAAAGCCGTGGATGACTACAAGCATAGAGGCGTGCCACTCAGCAAGATGGTCTTGGGCATTCCCGCATATGGCCGTGGCTTTGTCGGTAATGGCGGCCCAGGTCAGCCATATCGCCACGCAAGTGGAACAGAAGGTGGCACGTACTTGTACAAGGATCTTCCACGTCAAAATGCGCAAGAGCATTTCGATAAGCGCGCCGGCGCGTCATGGTCTCATGACGGCAGCGAGTTTATTTCGTACGACTCGCCCGAAGCTGTGCGTGCCAAGGCCGCGTATATAAAAGACAAGGGTATGTTGGGTGCCATGTTCTGGGAGTTGAGCGGCGATGTGCCGGCCGACCAGGACCGTTCGCTCGTGCGCACCATGGCCCACGCACTCGGTCATCTGGATCAGAGCCAAAACCACATTGCTTACCCTGAGAGTGTGCATCCGAACGTGCGCGACTAGGTGTCTTTTTCTTCATCAAATATAGCTTTGGGCTGCGTATTAGCATACGCTGCCGTCCAACGTGGGTCCTTCTGCGCCTTATCAGCGTACTTGAGCAGTGCTTCGCGCGGGTCTTCTGAGCGAAGATCACTCTCGACGAGATCCATCATCAAGGGCTGCAACGCTGAGCGACCAATGCGGCCACCCTTACCACGGCCTTCGAGCGGCCGCTCAGGCACGCGAGCATTCTTGGGATTGCGTGGGAACTGCGGCTTTTTGTAGACGGGATCGAGCCAGTCGTCGTGGTCCGTTTCTTCCGGTATAATGATGGGCACGTCTGCATACGGATCGGTGTGTGACCCGTCGTCCGCAAAGGGATTCGTCCGTGTGCGTGCGCGCTTGTTCACCGAAAGAAGGGCCCCCAGTTGCGACGCATGCTCGTCGTAGTACACATGCACGCTACCGTCGCGTGTTGACGCAAAGACCTGTTCAAGACGCGCATGCCACGCGAGACGAATCACGCTTGACTGAGCCACGGGGTATACAAGCTGCTGATGCAGCGTGTCAGAGGCAAAGACGGCCAACTGGCCCCATTGGCTCAGAGGGTCCGACGTCCGCATCGAGCCGCCTGGCACAGACGCGAGGCCGGTCATGACTTGACGTCCGTCGGGGCTGAACAAAACATCAGTGTGATCGCTTCCATTTGGAAGCTCCTGCTTCTCAGCCAAAGGCAAGCGCAGCTGACGCAGATCCCATAGCTTGAGCGTGTCGTCCGCCCCTCTTGATGCAAGTGTGTATCCATCAGACGAAGCGGCCAAACTCGTTGCGCTCTGGGAGGCGGTATGAGCACCCTGTACGATCGCAGAGGGGCGCGCATAGTTTCCATTCGTAGCCCACATGTACATGGCGCCATCTTGGCCTGTTGCTACAATGGCGCGGGCGTCGGGTGTGTAGGTGGCAGCCGATACTTGAGTCTTGGTGCCGCGGTTTTTTGAGCGCAAGACGATCACAGTCTTTTGACTCGCTTTATGATTCACGTCCCAAAGACGAATAGTGCTGTCTGAGCCGCCAGTCATGAAATGCGTGTCGTCCAGTGGGTGCCACATACCACAGGTGATATCACTAATATGACCCGTAGTATGCCGCATATCACGCATGAATACATCACCTTTTTTATAGACGGCAAGTTCATTGCCGTTGTAGTCGTATACTCGTGGCTGGGGTGCCGCGTTTAGGCACAGCAAATTCTTGCTTTGTGGGGCAAACGCCAATTGAATGACGGGGTAATTTTCGGCTGGCTCAAACGTCTTGAAGGGACGCAGATTGGATGCCATACCGCCAAAGTCCCACAGCTTTACATCGTAGTCGGTGGATCCTGAGGCCACACGCGCGCCACTGCGATCAATGCCGAGGGCACACACCGACTTGGTATGGTCCTTGAGCTGGATGGAACGAGTAAGCGGCAATCCTGCATACTCTTTGAGTACGTCCAAAGTGTCAGGTACAGGTGCCTTTTCCTCCTTTTCTTCTTCTTGACTTGCTTCGTTATGTTCCTGTGCCATTGGAAGCTCTTTCTTACCCTGCTGCCCAAAGTGCCCAGGCAGCATGGACCGAAGAGTCTCTTCGTCTAACATGGTGACGAAGAGCTACCTCCACTACGATCATGCAGCTAGTGACGCCTTCGTTCCATGTTGAGCAGGACGCATCGTACGTCCACGTAAGCATTTCGTGCGTGGATGCCAGAGTCGCTGAGGTGCGTGTCGTAGCTGAGGAGCGTACATTTGGATGCTTTGTGGACCCCGTATATTTGCCGCTTCATTTGCCCTGTGCGGTAGAAAGCATGAGTGAGACGTGTGCCATGACCACATCGTCCCATGGCACGTACGATCCAAAGACGCAAACGTTTACTGTGCACATAAAAAAGCGTGTGGATGGCGAGCACTTTCCTGGCCTGGACGCTCTGCGTCCGCAGATTCTGTCGGACAACGAAATGGCGCAACTCGAGGAGGCATCGCGTCAGCAGGGCGAGTATCCGTACGGTTTGATATCTTCGCATGCGCCTCTATCGCATGCATACGCAGCCATGATGAGAAATGGACGCGTTCCGATCCTGGATATCGTGGATCCCACGGCCGTGTCGCTCGTGGAGCGATCGATTCGCGCGGAAGAGCTTGAAACACAAAAGTGGGATGAGGGCATGTATCTCGACAGTTATGTCGACATGGACGGCGAGGTGGCCGCCGCCATGCATGTGGTGCCTGCTTTACTGCGGAAGGATGTGCCGGAAGGTACCGAGCCCGCCTGGGCGGGTCCCCTCCCACCCGCAGAGCAAGCCCAGGCATGCTTGGTGCAAGTGGTGTTTGCGTACCTGTATGAGATGCATGTTTCGGGCAATGAGGCATCTACCGAGTCAGCTTGGACTATCTGCAAGCTGTGCCGTTCGTTGACATGCTTCTCTGAGCCGCTGCCGCCCGGCACAGACGTACGAGATGTACTGCGGTGGTCGTTCCGTCGTGCACTGACATATCCTCTGTACCGCTCGTGGGCGCTGTGTGAGCGCATTTGCACCGATGCGCACCAGCTCTTCCACATGCCCGACGCCAAGGCACGCATCCTGCATATGTTGCGCGATATGGACGCCATATTCGCACTGGCCCCTACCGGCACTGGCCTCACCGAGCCTATGGAGCTGGCTCTGCAACTCGTGTGGGACGCATGGCTCGCACCCCTGGAAGGCTGGACACATGCCGCGTCGGACGACGATATCAAGGCTATGGCATCTATCTGGAAGGCGCGCCTGTCCAAAGACGCCGTCGGGACGCCAGGAGAATGGGACCTCGAGGCTTGGGAATCGGCGGCACGTGAGGCGCAAGCACAAGGCGAGGGCGGTTTTGTCTAGGATGTGGAGAGCGCACGGCGCGCGTCTTATTTCATGTCCACCACATCGGCGGCGCCGAAGCGGCGACGCTCTGTGGCCTCAGACACCGGGCTCAAGATGCAGCGAAAGTGTTCTGATGGGCGTGAGCTACATGTCGCGCTAGAGTTCCAGCGCCATATCCATCGCGTCACCGTGTTGGCACAGGCGCCAGCCGCGTGGTCGTTGAATACGCCGCTCCAATGTACGGTCAAGGCGCTGAACGACAAGGCGCTCTTGCAGTTCGCACATGCAGCGCTCCCTCCTGTGTGTGTGCAAGTGCCGTGGCCTGTTGTGCCTGGGTCCTACGGGGCGACCTTCTGCGATGGCTATGTCTTTACGATCCCGACGCAACCCATGGGACGTACGTGCCAAGCGCCGCCATCTTCGCCGTGGCACGAGTTCACACGGAAGGACATTGATGCCTTGCAGTGCGCTCGATGTGCACAAGCGCTCGTCCAGTTCACTCCGCGCGCGCGTCTACGTGCATTACCCTCTGAGCACTGGGAAGAGCTGGTGGATGCCTGGATGTGCCACGGTGACCAGCGCTTGAATTCGAGTGTGACGCAGGGTCGCCGTGATGTCGATGTGCACCGCGTTCCACGCGACGATGAACTGTGGGTCTCAAGTCTGTGGCTCAAGACGTCCAGCGCGTCGATGACATCGGGCGTCTGTATCCGAGGCGAGGCGCAGGACAATTTTTCCGAGGTACGTATCATCGACGACCTGCCATGCACGGACCAGCAGAAAAGTCGGCATCGGCCTACCTACCGTGGCTAGCGCTGACCGAGAGGATGGCGTCTAGCGGTGTCCACTGGGCACTCTGACTGATACTACGGGTCCCATATCCTGCGCTTCAGATAACACTGGCATGGCAAGGTCGATATGGCAGTCACACGAAACGCAACATGTACTAACCGCAGACGCATGCATTTCCCGTACAATGCACACAATGTCATGCTATCCTCGGTGCGGCGGTGGAGCCCGTCAACGCCGAGGACCACGCCACATCCGTTCAATGGCTTCAATGCAGTGTGATGCCGGCGCATGTGCCGACAGACTTGGGCTTCCTAGGTCTGGTACTGAGCAACTATCTTGTCGAGCAGACAGAGCGGCAGGCCGTGCATCGCTTTGTCGTTTGTGCCATGCAGGCGTCAGAGCCCACGCCGCGCTGGGTGGTGTGGGTGTTCCAACCGCTCATCACGCTCTCGATACCCCCTTTGGAGCGGCCATGCGACGCTTGCAAACTCTTGTACAAGCCCTGGGCGACACAGCCTGACACGGCACAGCACATACCCCTTGTCCTGCCCGCTGAAGTATGCGATGCACTGCACGATGCCTTGCAAGACAGCGCACAGATATACCCTGCCTCGCGCCGTGTCTTGGGCGACTGGCACGTGGGATGGCTTCCTCGTAGATGGATATGAAACTACATACGCCGGACCTTGGGCTTACCAGGCACGACAATTTCGCCCTCGACACCACGCGCCTCGACGCCGATACGGGGCAGGAACTTTTGGTAGTGAACAGGATCGCGCGACTTGAGGTAGCGCAGAATCTTGGCACGCTGATGGACCATGTGCCGCATCGAGCGGCGGTTGCTGTTATCGTGACGTGCCGTCTGGAGATGCTCGGCCAGATTACGAATGCGATACGTCAGGAGAGCCGCTTGTACCTCCGGTGAGCCCGTGTCAGCCCCACCACTTTCCGTGGAGCGGCCAAAGTGAGCAATAATGCGGCGTGTGTTTTCCACCTGGATACCACGACCACTCGCATTGCGCAAATCGAGAATGCGTGAGAGAGTCTCGGCACTCTGTGCCTGCTCTTCCTCAAGCTGCTTCAGATCGACGGCGAACGCATCGGAGCCTCCCTGTACCGAGTCTGTCAAGTCCATGGCACGATCCGTCGTCATGACTCGCGGAAGCGATTGGAATAATGTCCGCCGGTCGCGCGTGTCTAGGCCAAAGTTGAGTCGGCGCGGTCCACCGAACTCTTCCACCACGGTATCGACCTCAGCATCCTCTTCACGCGGCAAGGGCGACACAGTCTGAAGCCGACCACGGCGGTCCTCAACGAGACCCCATACCTCGGTCTTCGACAGGATCAGCTTCGCAAGCTCCGAATTCGCCCATGTGGCATGTCCTTGCTCATTTAAACGGTGTGCAAGCACAGGATCGGGCTTCGACATGTCAAACATGCGCTGCTTAATATTCTGCTGCGCCAAGTTCTTCTGCCGGCGCAGACGCGCTACACGTTTGCGCTTGCTTTCTAGCACAGGCGCACTTGTATGAATAGATGCTGCTGGTAAAGAAAAAGCTGCGCCAGCAGCGCGCACACAGGTACGTGCGGTGGGCGCGCACCACTTGGCTAGCCACATACCACACACGTTCTGTGGAAAGAGACGCCCTCGACGAAGGCTTTGGAGCATGTGAGTGCAGTCACGTGCCTATGCCACATAAGAAGACGCACCGACGGCCTCTACGGGTTTCCTTTGATCAAAAGCAAGTGTACGTATGGGAGTGCAGCATGCGCCGCTAACCTCCAGCCCCGAGCCACACCCGACCGAGTTGCCCATCACGGTAAGGGTGCCAAGAGGGCCAGCGGCTCTCGTCGGGGACGAGAGCAATTCTGCAATATAGGAATCTAGGCAGTAGCTTCGGCGATGACAGTCTAGAGCCAAAACATTGTAGTACATGCATAGCAGCTTTTCGTAGACCTCGTAAGGAGGATGAGCGCGCTAGCTTTGTGACGGTTACGATACGGGTGGCAAGGCAAAGCTGACCGTGTCCGCCGTGCACGTGGTCGAAGCCGGCACGATACTACACCTGCCAATTACGTCGGGCCGAGCGCCTTGGCCATGAAATTCGCCCGTTATCTCGAGGAAAATGCGGTAGATGAATGGCGGAAAGCGTACCTCAACTATGCTGGACTCAAGAAGCTCATCAAGCGCGTCAAGCTACACTATGATGCCCGCAAGACGGGAACAGTGCCTGTATCTGAGTCGAGCAGTCATCCGGCGGCGCGACTGCTTCGAAGCGGCACGTCGTATCTAGCGCGCGGACAACGCACGGTGCCAAGATATGGCGCGTTGGGTGATCCAGAGGAACAGGATCCACTACCACCAGTAACACTAGATGGAACGGGCCTGGAAACAGACGTACTACCGGCGGAGCCCGTGCGAGCGGATAGCAAGATGGTGGATGCCGGGCTGGATGCAACGATATCGCGCCAATTTGACGAGCAAGAGCGCTTGTTTTTCTACGCTTTGGACCATGAAGTCGACCGCATGGTGGAATTCTACGATGCGCGTGAGCTCGAGGCAGTAGAACGCCTTTCGACGCTGGTGTCGCAGCTGATAGAGTTGGCCGAACACAGACGAACATACAAGACCCAGACCAAGCGCATCGATGGTGGGCATCTCAAAAACATATGGTCCAAGGTGCCTCGTGGGCTCGATGCCGAAGAGCTTCAACGACTCCGGCTTAGTGCGCAGGGACGCGAATTGCAGCCTTCATCGCGAGAGCCGACTTCGAGCGACGAAGATGTTGGCCATCAGCGCCGTGAGCATGCACTGGAGCAAATCCACGACCTGAATTTGGTGGATGTAGGCGAGACGTCCAAGGAACCGCGGCACTACGATCCTGTGCACTACAAGACGGCACGTAAGAAGCTGCGCGCCGCGGTCGTGGAAAACTATCGTGCTCTAGAAATTCTCAACAATTATGCCATTTTGAACCGCACTGGTCTGAACAAGATCTTGAAAAAATTTGACAAGGCATTGCAAGTGCATCTATGGGACATGTACTATGAAGAGCGGATCCAACAGCGATCCCTGGTGGTATCGCCCACGGTGCCACAAATGCTGCATGCGCTCGAGGACATTTTTGCGAACTACTTTGAACATGGCGACAAGAAGCGGGCCCGAGATATTCTTCGGTTGGGCGTGACACACGCCCTGCTCCCTCACGAAACGGGGCACCACCGCAGCACATTTGTCACCGGCCTGTACATCGGTATCGCGCTGTGTCTTGTGATCGAGGCCTTCGATCATATCATGCACAAATCGACGCGTGCATTGATCCCCAAGTGGCCACAGTTACTGATCACCTACGCCGTGTTCTTCTTGCCCACGCTGTTTGCCGTTCTTTTTGGCCTGAATTTAATTGCATGGCAACACGTACGTATCAATGCCGTCTTTATCTTTGAATTCGATGCAACGACGGCCATTGATCCATCACAGTACTTTGAACTGCCTTCGCTCTGCTTGTGGCTGCTGGCTTTGTGTTTCTACCAGTCTTTCACTGCGATGCCTGACGATGAACGGTACGTGTCAGCCACGACATGGCCCCTGCTATGGCTCGCTGCAGTTGCGCTACTTTTGTGCAACCCGCTGCCCATCATGCATCGTTCAAGCCGTGCTTGGTTCCTTCGCTCGTGCGCGCGTGTCTTGACGGGCGGCCTGATTGGCAGCATTGAATTCCGGGACTTTTTTCTTGGTGATGAGATGAATAGCATTGCCTACTCTGTCTCCAACATGTGGCTTGTGCAGTGTGAGTACAGAAGCGCGTGGCAGTCTACATGTAATCCCGCGGCCACGTACTGGACCCCTGTGCTCAGCTCACTACCTGCCTTTTTGCGTCTTATGCAGTGTATTCGCCGACAATACGACTGTAAGGGCACCACCCATGTCCATTTAGTCAATGCAGCCAAGTATGCGTCGACGATTTGTCACGCTTTTGCATACTTCGCGTTTCGAACAACACGCTCCCAAAGCAGTGTGCGGTTCGTGTGGTGGGTCGTGTCGGCTACGATCAATGCATGTTTCACATCAAGCTGGGACATTCTCATGGACTGGAACCTTTTGCACCGCGAAGCACGCTATCCCTTCCTTCGTATGCACCTGTCATTCGAAGATATTTGGCCCATGTATTATGTCGCCATGGTGACCAATGTGCTGATTCGCTTCGTATGGGTCATCTACTTGTTCGGCTCGCCATCCACTCTGCCACTACTTACATTTATCGCGGCTGTGCTTGAGGTGTTCCGGCGGTGGTTGTGGAATTTTATCCGCTTGGAAAACGAGCACATCGGTAACGCCGATACGTACAAGATTGTTCGTGAGCTGCCGCTGCCATACCCTGTCAAGAGGCAGACACTCGATAAGGATGGCGAGCCGCTGGATAGCAGCCACGCGCCTACCCCGACCAAAGCACAGCCGTACCATGAAGACCAAGTGCTGGCATCCCTTGCAAGGACGCGCCAGCGGCTTGCCCAGCACCGCGGGCCAGACACCTAGTTATGCTGGCACGGTACTGTGCCACTGATACTGGCGAGGGTCGCGCGCGGAGAGCGCTGGGTCCTGCCACGTACCTAGTGGTATTCCCTCCACGCCGGGCTTTAGCAGATCATCAAGCAAGAAACCGAGGCCTAGGCCCACCTCATTGAGCAGCTGAGCACACCGACGCGTGATGTCGAGGGCCTCATCCACGACGCGTGGATCCTGATCTACTCCGTAAACTTGCCGACGGAACGTTTCTGCGTACGCTTTGACTTGATCCGAGGCCCACTGCACAAAGCCGGAAGCCATGCGATAATCCTTGAAGGCGGCCATATACCAATCGCCCGTGTTTTTGATGAGTGTAAAGTACAACATAGCGAGTTCGGAAATATACAGGCTCACATCACCCTCATATTTGATTTGACGCATGCGCCGTTGCAGCAGGTCCGTGCGTGCCTCGAGGAGCAAGTCACGAGCCTCTCGGCCCTTGTCGAGACGAACGAGAAGAGCTGCATCGCGCACAACCATGGATTTGCGTTGGTACGGCGATACGAGCTCGGCACTGATGGCCTGCACAAGCTCGCTAGCACATGAATTAAAGCTCTCCACGAGAAGGTAGAGCGGACCTTCGGAAATGGGGCGGCTCGCGAGTCGTTTCTTGCCTTCTTCAACGAGCGCCACGGCTTCTTCCCATTCACGCAGCGCAATGTGCACGGCAAGTTCATCGATGACACCGTTGAGCCATGGACCGAGCCATTGTACATCGTTCGTGGACGTGGGTGCCGCTGGTACCTGGTCCGACAAGCCGAGATCCTGACTCGCTGGGTCCATTGACTCGCTTCCATACAGCACATTGTCAGAGCCCATGTGCTTAGACTGTGAACGGGCCTTGCGCTGTTTCTTGAGTTTGGCAGCCAGCTCTTCGCCGACGCCGCGGAACGCACGCAGCAGCGCACGCTTGTCCTGCGCCCGCTCTGAGCGGTACACAAAGGACTCTCTCCCGTGCTTGATTTTGATGGCATTACGCACGTCCTTGGTATCTTTTAAATCGACGACCACGATTTCGCTCAGATTAAAGCAGCATTCGGCCACGAGATGTATGCGGTTGCCGTAATGTCGTTTCCGTTGTACAGCAATCAAGAGTAGATCGTCTAGCAAAAAGAGAGCAACGGCCTGCTTGGGTTTGTAAGTAGCAGCATTGATTTCCACAAACTGACTCGTTTCAGCAACGAGATGACGGCCATGCACGAGTGGCACGAACTTTTGCGATCCTTCAATATTTTCCCATAGAGAGGTAAGCTGCGCTTTGTAGATCTGCTCAAGATCGATCATACTGTTCCGCGATCGACGCGGCGCGCCACCAGCGATACCCGAGTCAGCACTGCCATCCAGCGCTGTTTCGCTGAGTGGATCTTCCATCTGCAGCTGCTGGGGCAGCTGCTTCCACTCGCCGAGAATTTCTTTGAACTCGAGCATGTCATTCTCAAAGGTGGCAATTTCACGACTGATGGTAATAAACTCGGCGTAATTTTTGAATACCTGCTCCTTCAGCTGCTTTTGCGTCATGCTTTGAAGAGTGCCCAGGGATGTGCGCAAATTCCGTAGTCCAGGCTCATTGAGCTGCTGCATCTGCTCGGATGCAAATGTGCGTGCATCAAAGTTGTCGTCAGAAAAAACGTCAGCGGCAAGCGCGACGCCACTGGTGCCAGCGGGGGTAGTGGCGGCGGTTGCAGTTTGGCTGCTACCAACCACCTGGGTATCTATCGCTGGCGGAAGGGGTGGAACTGCCTGATCCTTTCCTTCTTCTGAGGCTGCGATAGGTGCGAGCGTATTCAGACCCGACATGTAGGAAAGGCCAGGCGCTACGGCACCCGACGCATACCGCGTCGACAGCCGGTTGCGCACCTTGTCTTCTTTCTCTGACTCGCGCGATGCTTTGCGCCATGCAGGTGTCTGTGGGAGATTCGGACTCAGACCCTCACGCGCGTACAGCGTCGCGGGACGCGTACGCAGCGAGCGGCTCGTGGGCATGGACATGAGTACGTTGCTCAGGAGGCATCCGTGCGGACGACTTGGGTGGTTAGTCAGCAACGCGCGGCCCTTACGCCTCTCTCGTCCACTACGTTGTCCGTGCACGCTTTGATGACGGCGTTTCATCCAGATGCACTGGTGACGCGGCAGATGCCGACGAATGCGACGACTGGTGCCGGTGAGGAAGAAGCGCATGATTTGTGGCGCAGCGCTGAGGCCAAGTACGAGCAGAAGCGTTGGGCTGAGCAGAGCGAAAAGGCCCTCTACCAGGATGTGGCCTTCAAACGGTACCAGGCATCGGTGGATAAGGCGCTTGCGAAATTTGAGAATGTCGCAGAATGGGCCGACTTTATATCGTTTCTGACGCGTCTGTTAAAGGCACTGCAGACGTCTTCGGCCAGCTACCAGGTCATTCCGACGAAGCTTGTCGTCGCGAAACGCTTATCGCAGTGTCTGAACCCTGCCCTGCCGTCTGGTGTGCATACACGCGCGCTTGAAGTATATATGCATATTTTCACGGCTATCGGTGTAGATGGACTACGTCGTGACTTGCAGGTTTGGACGCCGGGCCTGCTACCATTCTTCCCACATGCGGCGACCTCGGTACGTCCACTCGTCCTGGATATATACGAACGCTTTTATTTGCCGCTTCACACAGACTTGCGTCCCATGACACGTGGATTGCTTCTCTCACTTCTGCCAGGTGTCGAGGAAGAGTCGAGCGAGTTTTTTGACCGCGTCATCACACTGTTGGACCGTCTCGCCGCCTCCGTACAATGGCCCTTTTTTATCCGCACCATGTGGAAAGTGATGATCACTTCACCCACCGTCAGGCTGAGCGCCTTCCACTACTTGGCGCGCCGCATGCCCAAAGTCGAAGAGCCGAGGGAGCTGGACGTCCCCCTGCTTAGTTGTGCCATCTCACACGCTCTACGCGATCAGGCCCTGCTTGTGCGTCGACAAGCTCTGGATTTTCTCGTGACGCGAGTAGCTCTGGATACCCCTGTATTCGCGCAAGTGCCTGACAAGATCAGACTCTTGGATGCGGCTCTTGACACGGTGCTTCGACGCGACATTAGTCTGAATCGCCGCCTCTTTTCGTGGCTCCTCGGCTCGGACGAGTCGGATGCGGCTCAGCAAACTTACTTTGAGACACACGCAAGAGCGCATGTGGCGCATATGCTGCTGAGTGCGATGCAGCAAAAGGACCAAGCCCAGCGTGCGTTTAAAATGTACGTGTCACTGATGGACAAACGCGCTATGGCTCAGGCCTTGCTCCGCACCACCGTCCTCGACGTATTTCGAACATGTCAAATGCATAACGATGAGGAATTATACCCCACGGCTCAGACGTTGTTTATGGCGATGGATGACTACATGTTGTACCAGTCGCTCTACCGCGGCATAAAGGACAAGAAGACTGTGCGCCTCTTTCAGTATATTTTGCATGAATTTCGCCCGCATGAACCAGAGGCACTTCATGTACATCTTCCCGTTGTGGCTCTTGCCATTCCGCAGCTCGTAAAAGATGCCTCACCTGAATTGGCTGGTGCATTGCTCGAGCTACTTCAAGATCTGACGGGTTTGCTGGACGTTCACGCATTTGTGCAGCACACCGACGCGTCGATGCCTCTGAACGAGCCAGCTGAGCTGTGGTTCTCGGACGCACCGCCTGAACATGTACCGACATTACAAGACACTAGCATGTGCACGGCTTGGCTTGAGGCGATTCTGCGTGTGGCTATGTCGCATGCACCTGCCACAGTGACATGCTGCGCGGTGCTCGAGAGTGTGATGGACAAGCTCGTCGAGGCCGAACGCTCGGTGCGCATGCATGTGCAAAACGAAGCCTTGTTTGCCTATATCGCCGACTCACGTACGTTTGAGCAACTCGAAGCGGTTTTGCGCATGGCTGTGCATCTTACGAACAGCAGCGCTGTGGATGCCTCGTTTTCATTTCGTGGTGCGCATCTGGAAACGGTGGTGCAAAAGCTGCTAGAGTACTTGCAGCCACACGCCTTCCAGCATCATGCCGCAGCTGTCGAGCTATTTTGGAGCGTGTGTGCTCTAGCTCAAGGCGAGCGTGGCGCCGCTGTTTTGTGCGCCGAGCTGAGTGGTACAGGGCGGGAGCGAGCGATGCATGCGGTCGGCACGCTATGGCGATGCACAACTCAACAGACAGCGACGCATATCCCAGCATGTGTTCTGCTCATTCTGGATCGACTGCGTTCACACGATATGCTGGAGCAGCATGAGAGCCATGTATGGCTCCAGACCTATGTGCGCACTTATGATGCCATGTTGTGCATGTTGTCTCGTTTGCTAAGGCAGGTACCTATGCAGCGGACACATGTGAGCGTCGCTGTGGCAGGGCGCATGATTGATGCATATACGTATGATATGCCATGGGATCGCGCGTATACACAGTACTATTTACGCATGCTCGCTGCACTCCTACATGTCGCCGGTAAAGAGTGTGTGCATGTGGCATGGGACGGCACGGACGAAGAACAGGACGGCGTGCTCATTGACGTGCTGAAGGACGATGTCATGCTGCTTCTTCGCTCAGGTGGGCCACATGATCGTGATGCGTCGACCGTATCGCTTGGCCTCGAGGTATTGGATGCAATTCTGAGCATGGAGCCAAGCGCAGCATGGTGCGCAGACGTGGAGAAATCGCTTGTGGATGTTTTGCTGTTATCGATTGATGCGCGCGATGCGACGCGCCAGATGATGGTGCTGGGAGTTTTGGCGCGTGTGTTGCGGGATGTAACGTTGAGTGATGAGGAGTGTGCCGTATACGCCGATCTCGTGCGCCGTGGCATGACGCACGCTCCAAAAGATACGGCTTTGTTGGCATGGACCAACTTTGTGCGTGCAGTGCTACCTGCCATGCAGGATATACAGGCATTTTTACTGCCGCTTTGTCATGTTCTGCGCGAGATGCTTGTGTGCACGGTCCGCACTTTTTCTGCGCAGCATGCATTGGAGCCAGACGTGTCAATCACGTTGGATCACGTCCCACGTACCGAGGCGGAGTTAGAGGCGCTCATGGGGCTGCTCGAGACGGCGCTCGCCAGTGCTTTTTCTCGCGCCTACCATGCCCGGCCCCGACAAGATGATGCTACACCGCCGAGTAGTATTCTTGGCAACATTTCCAGCGTGTTTCAAGCCGAAACAGCGAGCGGGCCAACAACCCAGGAGACTACGGTTCGACGGCATGCCGTGCTTGCACTGCAAGCCGTAGCGTACGTGTGGTTTGTCAGTCGCGACCGTGCGTGCCTGCCACAGAGCATTGCTGGCAGTGCAGCTGTGCTAGAGCGCTTCTGGGCCATGGACACGTCTATGACGCTGGACGCCGTCATTGAACATTGGTGGCGATGTTCTACGCGAGCCATGCATCGTTCATACGTCGATGATGCAACACTAGCGTTATTAGAGCACCTCACATCCAGCGCGCAGCTTATTTTCACTTCTGTATGCGACGCCATTTCGTCCAAGGCGCCAAAGAATCGCAGCGGACGTGTGTCGACAAGCATATTGAGTGAACCAGTCTTGTTCCGCCTTTTGGAATTGTATGCCACCAAACTCGACGCAGGGAGCATCGCACAGATATGGCCCATTATCTCGCTTTTAGCGCGAACAATGGCTCAAACGACTAGCCGCTCCGTCGTATACCATGCGCTTCGCCTCACAACGCTGATGGGAACGAAGCTGACGGACTCGAGTCTGTTTAACGAACAACGAACGCGCCGCGATGTGCAGGATGCGTTCGTACGTCTTTGTGAGCTGACTATTTCGCTGTACGCCCGCAGTCTTGATATTTCGTCCGGCCGTGACAGCGACGCGCCATCCGTGGCGAGCGAACGTGACGAGACTTCCAGTGATACGGAGTCGCCCATCTCGGTTGTGCAGACTCTCTGCTCCATGGTACTCCCCGCATTCATAACGTTGCGCGTCGATCAAGACAAGATCCAGAGCGTATCAGCAAGTCTCGTCTACTACATTGTCGCACCTGGTTTCCGCGCACGTCAGGGGTCATGGGAGCCAGAGCCTTTATTGTTCGAACTGCTTGAGAGTCTCACGCAGCTTCCTGCCACGTCCAAGACGTGGCGCTCATACGTGCTGGATACATTCTTCGATGTGCGCTTCTTTGCACAGAGCCTCGATATGGGTAAGCAATGGGCACCGATGATCGCGGCACTTTTCCGCAGTGAGCGCGATCGTCTCTCTGATGTGATCGGACGTATTACAACGGCTTCTTCCAATTTATTTACAAGCCGCGAGTCTGATTTATTCGCGCGGGTCGGTGCCATTCGGCGCCTGTCCTATGTTGTGTATACGAGCGAAACGAATGCTTTTCTTGCTCAGCTTCCGCTCATTCAAGAAAAGGTCGTGGATATTTTGCGGTCTTCACCAGCTGATCTCGTGCATGCCGAAGTGTATTTGTGCATGCGGGTGTTTCTCTGTCGCTTTGCATCGCAGCACCTAACAGGATTCTGGCCCATAATATTAACGGAAATGGTGCGAATCCTGGCACAGGCCAAAGTCGATCTGCCGGCAGACAAGTCAGACAGACTACAATTGGTCTTTTCCGTCGTCAAGCTCGCCGACTTTTTGATAACGTTGCAGACGGACGATTTTCAGATTTATCAGTGGCTCTTCATCACTGACACTCCCGATGCGACCAATCCAGCATCTTTTTACATGGCAGACTCGCTACTCGACTGTCTCGCCAAATTCGTGAGCGAATGCGAACGGGAACTGGTATTTGATGCAAATGATTCATTGGAGCGTGCACAGCAGCGTCGGCCTTTATTGCAAATGTCAAGTGTCACGACCATGTCAACTCTCCAGCCTTTTTTCGCTACGGCATCACGCGCATTTTACCAGTGTGATTTCCATGCCCCATTGGATTGGGACAACATTAATTCGTGCCTCTTGTGCGATCTATTTGAACCCATTCGTACGAATGCATAGTTGAACGAGTTGTGTTAAAAAATGTGCTAGACCTAAATTGGGCCAAATTCATGTGCCGGTCTACAAAATTTTATAGAGATTGCGTAATGTACAATCTTTCCATAATGGCACGAAGATTGCAAAAAGATGACCAGCACGGGGCTCGAACCCGCAACCTCCTGATTACCGATGTGATCGTAGTCAGACACACTACCAATTGTGCTAACCGGCCAATTACACTCAAGCGGAGGAGCATGAGTGCATATGGGGATAATGCAAGGAAACCATCAGTGCCCACGCACCTCAAATATCTGGGCCATAGGTACGTTCCACTGGCTTTGTGATCGCTTGATTTGCTCTCGAATGGCAAAGTATTCGCGTCCATCCGGTCCACCATATGCCCAGTCTACGCCATTGTTACAAGGGTGGAACCATTGCGGACGGTACGTCTCACCCGCAACTTCCATCTTCTTGCGGCGTTCTCGCTGGTGCCCTTCAAGCTCGAGTTTTAGCGCCTCTGCCTTGTCAGCATCACCGTCTTCCAATGCGCGCTGATCCGGGCGTAAGCGCGAGTCTGTAGGCGGGAGAATAGGGCGAATGTCGTCGGTAATTTCGTTTAGCGACATAGCAAAGTACGTGAATCCGTAATAGTCGGATGCATCGGGTGGTATCTTTTCGGATTGCCACAGCACACTTGTGGTAGCATTGTTGTTAGTAAGAAATATGCGCTCATCCCAGCGGCCTTTAATTTCACCGACTTTGTTCTTGTTTGCATCGTAAACCACACCTTCAATATGATTGCGGTTTGCCACACCACCAAACATTGATCCTTCCTTAAAGCGAATTACCAAGGACTCATTCGTAGTCAGGTTCGTCACACTCATCTCACCGACATGCTCCAAGTACTTGGTACCTGCCAGAAGGTTGCGCATAAATGAACTAGGTTTGACGATGCTGTACTTGTCACCTGTATCAAGTTCCACAATTTCTGCTCCTTCCGCGATAAGCTCGAGAGATTTTCCCCAAAACTTGTTTTTCACAGTCCCTGCAGCAGAGACCTTCCATCCAGCGCCATATGCATAAGATGCTGTCACAGGTGGGCGATGTACCACTTTTTCCGCTAGAAAATGGAGGCGTCGGTCTGTTCGAACACATTCATATGTTTCGCCGAGTAGAGGATTGAATGGTTTACGACTCGAACGCACAGACGTAGATGCATAGCCACTAACAGCAAACGCACCGACCAGCGCGATACGCTCCACGGGATCCTTAGTCTGGGCAGCACGCTCCAGCAGTGAGGGCGCATACTCATACTCTTCTGCCACAGCCTGCAAAATGGAAAGGGGCGCATTGAATGTGACAGGGAACGAGATGGTTGATAGATCTTTTCCAACATTTTTCTTCAAAATAGAAAAAAGTGACATTTCTTCTCCTGTTACGGGAGCTGGCAATGTCTTGCGGTACGTAATTTGATTTTGAGTGGTATTGATGGGCGTGATGGCTGTGCTTACATGAGAACCGAGTACATCAGCGTTGTTCTCTTCAAATGCATAGTCATCCTCATCATCATCGGCATCATCTTGTTCTACTTCACCCACGCTGCCATAATCATCGTGATCGCATTCGTTCATTTCATACTCGACACCATTTACCATCTCGTCCGCATCATAAAAGTCAAAGTCACCTTCATCGGCAGACATGACTGATGCGGAGGAGCTGTCCAGTGCTGCATCGGCATCCACGTTCAGAAAACTCGCTACAGATGCTGAAGTCTCTGCAGCGCCCTTTGGTGATAACGTGGCAAGAGGAGAATGCCCAGGACGAGACCTCGGGTTGTTGACAGGCGTGGTAGTGCGGGAAGTCTCACTACGCGGTCGACGAGCTAAATGCTGACGCATCAGTGCATGCTGCTCCTGGACTTGGCCAAGTGCAACCAGCACATTCTTGATATCAATAGAGGCGCTTGACGCATTGATCAGCTCCAAAGCACGAATGCTCGAGTTCAAGAGCTCATCGGCGCGCTCCATAGATGAACCCAAACTTCCTGTCAGAGACTTAGGAGGAAGCAGTACCTCACCCTGCCAATGGTACAAAAACTTGCGTAGCTCCATCCGCCATACACTGAAGTCCTTCTCTTCGAGCATTTTGAAATCTGGAGTTAGATTCATGTCACGTACGGAATACATTTGATCCACTATCAACATGGATCGTTCCTGTCGTCAATAACTTCAACAACATACCATGTCGAATATCAGAACTTACACTGGCATGAGGCACTTCGATAATACCGCGTGACTCACTCTCTGGCTTGATGGAATATGAGAGCGTGCCATCCTCGAATATAATGAGCCAACGCTTCGCATAACCTTCTGTAAGCGATCAAAAGCGCCTACCTTGCATCTTTTTCTTCTTCTTTTTTAGCACCCACCCTGAGTGCATGACAGGCGCGGTGCTTGCGTCCATGTTGCAAGCGATTGATGCTCGTGCTTGTGATGTGGAGAAGCAATTTGTTGGGCGCTCACAACCCGTCCAAGCGACTTGGGCCAAGGCATGTGATTAAAGTCACAAAGGAGAAGCCTCCACAAGATGTTCTTTGTCGTGCTCGGGCCTAGGTTGGCTCAAGGAACACGCTATCTATACTAAGGTGTGGGTATAGTAGGGGTCGAGACTTGCGTAGGGCGCCTGCCCTTGTCATTTTGTAGAACTGCTTCCGCGTACATGATCTTATAGCGAACCAGTTCCTCAGCAATTTCTTCGTGAGACAGCTTCTCTGTCACCACGCGTTTTACGAGCTGTACGTGTTCAGTATTGAGGTGACTAAGTTGCTCTTCTAGCGACTGTACACGCAGCCGAAGATTTCTGTTGAGCAAACGAAGTGAATCCATCTCTAGTTCCCTCCTGTTGGCGGCATTGACCTGGTCGTAGAACTCATTGGCGTATGTGTCGAGGGTGAACTGAGTGATCCTGACTTGAAAAGCATCACGTACCAGCTCAGATATCTGCGAATGCTTGTGCTGTCCATCATCGGAGATATCGAAATACACCCGCGTCAGGTTCAACTTTACGAAATCAAGACAATTTTCAAAATCGAGGGTAAGCAGCTTATCCTCATTTTTGCGAAGAAGTGCAATGGCAAAGCGGAAAACTGCATCAATACCTTCAGAAAATACGGCATCCAGAATTCGGTACACAATCTCCATAGGGAAACGGTACGAAAAGAGTGTCATGAACCACTGGCTGGCGTACATAGTGCTCTTGATGCCACAGCGCAAAAAGTGGGCATGCAACATAGGAAGCATATCTTCGATGAGCCTGTCGAATTGAAATAGTCGAAGTTGCAACGATGGCATATTAGGGATAAAATGACCCCGGAGGTCGTAATTTTCCATTAGATGAACGAGAACACAAAAAGCTTCCTCCTCGGGCATGTTCAGCAGCAGTGGACCAACGATAAATTGCATGCCCTGACAGTATCCGCATTCCGGATCATACAATGCATAAGCCTTAACAACATGGTACAAACTTCCTTGGCCCATACCTTTAGCATCGCGGAAAAACTCTTGCGTGGGGAATGTACGGTTCAAGTCACGTCGGATGGCTGAGTCATACGAGCATGGCTGGTTCAAGTAGCGCTTATATTGCGTCTCGAGCTCTTCGTCTTTGCTGCTGCTAAGCAGCTGCCAAAGCATGCCCCGCAATGACTGTGGAACACCAGCATAAATAGCTTTACTTAGTTCAATAGGGCTTGTGGCAAGCACCGTGCTAAAATTCTTGATCAATCCGCCCCAAAGCTCCCAGTCGACATGCTCTGCATCCTGATCATCGTCAGACAAGCCAAATTCCTTGCTTCGTACTCCCAGGCCTTCTGCATCTGCCTCTTTCCGTGAATGGTACTCTCTCTGTAGACGCTCAAAACTCTCCTGGAGTTTTCCCATACCCACGGCATTTCGGCGCATGGATCTTGGATCCAGATTAAGCTTGCGATTTTGGGAAACCATTCGTGCAAGGATCAAGTCATACTCGGCCTCATTGACTTTATTAGCATTTTCTGCTGCTGTCCGATACTTGTCTGTGTTGGCAGATGTCGATGCCATAGGCAATGGACGCTTCTTTCGGGTTTCCTGAATAACCGCATCCTTTTTTTCCTGAGGCTCAGCGAATGGATTCTCAATAAAATGTTCTGGCTCAATCATTGACGCGGCTCCTACAGACGGAGACATTGGATCAATTTTTAAAGAAGACATAAATGCCCTGGCAGAATCGATGTCCATAGGTTCATTTTTCAAGTCCAAAGTTCCTGCACGAGACTCGCGCAGAGCCGACGCGAATGGCTTCGCCGATTTTTGATGTTCCTTGATTGCAAGCGCACTGTTTGTATCCGAGGCTTTATGTCAGTGCTTAAGAAATATACATACTGTTCGAATTCATCCTGTTTTTGCCTTCAGTTTCTTTCTCTTTCTGTTCCTCTTTATTATCGTTATCTCCTGTTTTCTGCTCTTCCTCCTCATCAGTATCAGCTTCTGTTTCTTCCTCCTCGTTATCATCATCTGTTTCCTCCTCCTCATTATCATCATCCGTTTCCTCCTCCTCATTTTCATCATCTGTTTCCTCCTCTTCCTCTTCATCGGAATCGTCTTCGTCTTCTGAATCATTTTCACTTTCTTCTTCGTCATCTTCTTCGCCCTCCTCATCTTCGTCCTCCGTGGCCTCAGAGCTCGTCGTCACCACACTCTCTGTGACTTCACTCTCTGTAGGAGCACCACTTTTAGTTTCCGAGTCTATGAACTCCTCCATCTCGTTAGCTGCAACAGTAGAAGTATCTTCATCTTCTGTCACAACCAAACTGGATTTACGCTCCTTCTGAGGCGCTGCTACCTTTTTTCGAGGCATAAGTTGGGGAGGCACGTAATAAAGGTCTACGCGAGTGCAGCACACATGCATTCCTTTGCATGTGGGGAAGTAAAGCCACGTGGTACACCACGTGGTAATTGTGGCGGAGCACGGCACTTCCACGTCATCCGTTAAATGGGGCTTGCTATATTAAAACACACCCGGGTCTCGGTGCGCGCCTACGTGAAAAGAGATTTTATGCTCTCAACAATGTCTGCGGAAATGACTACTGTCATAGATCCGACGTTGCTTGTGTGCACCGAGTCAGGGAGCAACGGCTCTCTGAGTCCGAGCTCAGTTTCATCATCCGTGTCATCACCGGCTTCGCCGCCATTATCCTCCAAGCGACCGGCAGAAGCACAAGCGTCTCCGTACATGCCAGCATGTAAGGGACGTAAGTCGACAGAAGATGAGAAACTAGCTCGGCGCCTGGCTAGACAACAACGTAACCGCAAATCTGCTCAAGTATCTCGAGAGAAAAAGAAAGCTTATATGGATCAAATCGAGTATGAATTAGTGACACTTCGTGCGGACAAGCAGGCCAGTGCGCAACGTGAGCACGCTGCATCCTTGAGGTGTGCTCAATTAGAATCCAAAGTGGAAGAACTAAGTAAGAGACTGCGTCAATTTGAGTCCATCGTTGGAGATTGGGTCAAGTCGCATCTGGGTGCCACTGATGCCAGTTCGTCTATGGCAAGTATACGTGATATGAAGTTGCAAAGCGTCAATCATGGAATGGATGGTAGTGGAATAAGCGTGTCCGAATCGGATGTTGCTCAAGCAAATGCAGCGCCGGCCGCTGCGCCGAGAGAGGCAGGTCCTTCGAGTCACATTGCACACGAGACTACTGACAGCACTTGTCTTCCAGCAGCGAAGGCAACCAGTCGTTTGTCCAAAACAAATGATGAGGCCCTGCAGCGGGTGCTACCGGATCAGTCAGACTCGAGCGCGAAGGTGATCAGTACCAGGTCACACTGTCGGCCCATGCAGCAGCCAACGGCAGCAGCGTTGCTTCTGGATGCGCATCTGAAAGGCGCAGCTTGTTCACACCACAAAATTCCTCGCTTGACGCCATGCTACCGAGTGTCTCAATCCTTGCCTCTGACGACGGCAAAAATGACGACTCGATGCACTTACCCACAACTCCATCTTGGAGATTTGGCGCCATCTCCTGTACTCCGTCTCCGTCTCAAGATTCCTCAGCACAGAATGGACTTGGTTCTTCGCAAGTATGCGAGACCCCAAGTGACCGCTTGAGTATGACCCCCGCACCGTCTGATCTTAGCCTCCTTGTGTCTTCGTTTACTCCATCCACGGATGTTTTTGATGCGAATGAAGATTTCCCGCATGCATCTGTCACGATCCCATCTGATGGACTTGCTTTCTATGAGCCTGTGTTGCCCTCTATGTTGTCATCCAGTGCGCAAGAGGCAAGTCCATTCCATCTCTCCCCTACATTTAACTATTTGGATGTGGACATTCCGCTGGAACCTCTACCCTCGGATGTTTCTGCCTCCTGGCCGCTCACCTCTACATACGACTCTTTTGTACCTTGTAAGTAGCTACCATGGTTTGATTCCTTACGCTTGGTGCGTGTACAACTGATGCTTGGTGGCGGATGCCCTCCACCTCGCACCATGCTTGGTAACAATACACGTGATGAACTATAAAATCACGTGGTGCGACTTACGTCTGGACAGCCAAGGTAAGGCCTGTCTTCTGTCGAAGCTCACGCCCTACCTACGAACTCTCGTCAAGGTGAGTTTAGCATGATGGGTGTGCGTCGCCAGCCAAGTGACCGTGTTCACTTAAATGTGTGACGAGGCTCCCACACGCTTTAGGGACAGCATACTGACTATGACAGGCTCAATATGGGTATTACTCGGGACTCGCGTCACAAGCGGTCAGCCACTGGTGCTCGCCACGCCTACTACCGCAAGAAGAGGCAATTCGAGCTCGGTCGTCAGGCCGCCAACACCCGTATCGGTCCTAAGCGCATTCACGATGTGCGTGTGCGCGGTGGCAACATTAAGCCCCGTGCTCTCCGTCTTGACAGCGGCAACTTTGCTTGGGGCTCGGAGCACATCACCGCGAAGACCCGCATTCTCGGTGTCGTGTACAATGCCTCGAACAACGAGCTTGTGCGTACTAACACGCTCGTGAAGGGTGCCGTTATTCAGATTGATGCCACGCCCTTCCGTATGGCTTACGAGAAGCACTACGGCCAGCCCGTGACGAAGCGCCGCATGCCCGGTACCGCCCCCACGGAGGAGAATGTGAAGAGGAGCAACCACATCGAGCGCAAGCTGGCCGAGCGCCGCAAGGATGGCAAGGTGGAGCCGCTTGTGGAGCAGCAGTTCTCGGCTGGTCGTCTCTACGCTGTGATTGCCAGCCGCCCTGGCCAGTCGGGTCGCGCTGACGGCTACATCCTTGAGGGTTCGGAGCTCGAGTTCTACATTCGTCGTCTCCGCTCGGCCAAGTCGAAGCACGCATAAAGTGTATCACTTGGGGGATATCCAAAAGTGGTCTGTTTGCAAGTGTTCGGATGCACACAATGTGCACGGGCTTACACTGTGTTTAAGCCTGTGCTGTGGACGTGCTATACACGCGGCATCCACTGTATGTACTTAGCCTTGTTCTAGGCCTAGCTATGCATCCTTACTCGAAAAATACGACCTATTTCTTTTGCTTCAACGTAGATTCCGGGCGCTGTTGGCCGTGGGCGACTTGCTCGTTGGCACGTGAACGCTAAGGCCGAGCGCACCTCCATGTGGCCGTGCACCTTGCAGCTGTACGACCATGCCACCTCATGCTCTGATCGTGAACGATGACGGACCGCCATCAGCGACATCTCCGTATGTCCTAGATCTGTACCAGAAACTTGTCGCGCGTGGATGGAATGTGCGTGTCGTACTCCCAAGCTCGCAAAAGTCATGGAGCGGCACCAACTACAGTGTGACGTCGTCGCGGGTACGATATTGGTACTACTATCCACTACGTGACAACTTTAAGGGCTCGCATCCAGACACGCACCTATGCTGGAGCCATGTGCGCCGAAAGATTAATGCAGACCGCGGAGAAATTGGCGAGTGGGTACTCGTGGATGGCGTGCCGTCGACATGTACGAACATTGGGCTGTACACGGGCGAGGCCCTTTTTGGTGGTGACGCTGGTCCGATTGATCTTGTGCTGTCCGGACCGAACTTTGGGCGTAATACAGGCACTGCCTTTTCAATTTCGTCTGGCACATTGGGAGGAGCGTTGTCAGGATCGCTGTGCGATGTACGATCGATTGCGATCAGTTTTTGTCACTTTATGCAAGACCCCCCGACGTTGGACAAGAGTCGTGCATCTGGTCCCGCCCTCGCGCCCGATGCTTTCGATGCTATGGCACGACTCGCCTGTGAGCACACCGCTAGGCTATGTGAGAAACTGTACGATGCATGGGATACCGATACGAATGTCGAGTCGTACTCGATCAATGTACCGATTGCAGAGACACTCACACAACCGTCCGTGTACTGGACACGGATCTGGTCGAGTCGTCATGAACAACTATATCCGCTGCCGTCCGATCGAGATAACGAGGAGCGCGTCAAGCCCCTGGGTATTGATCCCAAGGAGCCTGTGGACGAGGATCCGGCGTGTTCCTACCTCGCTTTCCGCCCCAACCTGAGCCGCGCCATGTGCCCTTCAGACCCACAGCCTGGCACGGATGCCTGGGCCATTCATCACGGCTACATTTCCATCTCGCGCCTGGTTGCGCGCTTCGAGCATGTCGAGCCAGGTACACGCCCACCTCCTCAGCTATAGTGTATGTACGATCAACGAACCACGAGCTTCCGTTTCCGCTTGGCATTCTCATGCAGCTTGGCATGCACAGCTGCCTCGTCGAGTTCATGCAGCTGCGTCTCGGGGCGCTCAAAGAGCTCGGTCGTGCGCCGCGAGAGATGCTGCTGTTGAAGGTACCGCAACGCTGCCAGGTTGAAGCCCACAAGCGTCTTTTGTTTGGCAAGCACATTCTTGACATGCGTACGCAGTCGTACGAGTGTCGTGCGCATAACGCGATTCGACACAATCTGGGCATGATGCGTTCGCATCAGGAAAAAGAGGATGCGCGCACTCAAAGACACGTTCCACTCTCGTGTGATCCAAACGTCAATGTATCGGAACAGACTCACGACTTTGTCAAATGGCAATACCAGCAACGCATCTTCCATGTGCGTCGGCGGAATCTTTTCCACGACACGGAGCACGTACTTGTACGTATCTGGTGTCTCCATTTCACTAAACATCGCCTGGACGAGAGGATGAACCGGTACATCTTGGCCCAGGCGCTGCGCCTGTTCACGCTGCTCGATATCGGCATCTGCCGTGTGCAAAGACTCTAGGATGCGCTCACCAGCCATGAGCGACTCGGTCGTGGCCTTGCTCACGGACGTGGCCTCAGCTTCCGCCGTGTCTTCCTGTGGTGGCGCAGCACTTTCGTACATTTGCTCGAGTTCTTTTTCGCGCTCTTCCTCCAAAAACAACGGCTCGTCTGTCTTTTCCCACACGCGGATACTTCGATCTGCCCCAGCTGTCACGACGACCCGACCGTGGTGCCCCGTCGCCAGGGCCCACACCTCACCATGATGTCCTTCCATGGTTTGTACGCCGACAAAGCGGTCACCATCCCAGTACTTGACCTTGGCATCTTTGCCGGCTGTCCAAAACCGGTGTGAGGCACCTTCGCGGCCGCCCATGAAGCCACCACCTTGCATGCCGTGCTCAAAGGATACAGCCATTATCGAGTCGTCATGCGCAAACAGGCTGCGGTGGCAATCGCCAAAATCGAGACCCCAGATTTTCACGTTCTTGTCTGCACTGCATGTGACGCACAGCTTTGAGTCGTCAGATATGTCGAGCGCCAGCACAGGCAGTTTGTGGCCATAGAGCGACAAGAAGAATTTCAGCGTGTCAGCGTAGAACACCTTGACAGTGTGATCCAAAAGCGAGACGGCCAGGAGACGTCCGTCGGGTGAGTACCTCACGCACAGCACGTCGTCTGTGAGTTGGAGCGTCCGCACATGCACAAGTGAGAGTTGGGGCGGCGCGCCGTCCTCGACAGGCGCCATTTCCAAGTCCCAAAACTTGACCTGCTTGTCGGCACTGCCCGTCACGGCACTCAAGCCGCTGGGATGAATGGCACAACTCCAGAGGGGACCACTATGTGCCTCGAGTGTCTCGACAGGCATGGCGGCCGGCACGTCGAATGAGTGCAGTGATCCGTCCTTGCATCCGACCAGCACGTATCGATCACCAGGAAGCCATGTCACACACAGAGCAAAGGCCGAGACAGCCAACGTTCGGATGCATCGGCCCGTGCGCACGTTCCAAATCTTGAGCTGGCCACTGCCACACACGGACGCCAATAGAGCGTCGTCGCTGGACAGAGCCACGGCACGGATATCACTGCGGTGACCTGGCAGCTCTAGCACATGCGAGACACTCGCCTCGATGGCGGCGCTGTGCTTCTCGGCCTTGGTGCGTGGCGGCGGCGGAATCGAGTGAATCTCGGCAGAGTTGGTCGTGAGAGCACACAGAATCGGCACGGCCACATCTGGCATGTGCTGGGTATGTCCGCTCGGGAAGGCGAAACTGCGGATCCGCCCGATGGTCGGGCGGACAACCACGTACGGTTCCAGGCGTGTAAGCCACGTCATGGGCATGGCCGCATCAACACTGTCATCCCCCTTTTCGCGCGCACGTTTGACACGGCGCTGCTGCTTTTTCTGTGCCTCTTCGAGAGTGCGAATGCGATACACATGCACGGCACGATCGCCGCTCGCGGCAGCCATGTACGAGGCGTGCACAGCCAGCTGAGCGATGCGGTGGCCAGATGGCAGCTCGAAAGTGCCGTGCGACTCAAAAAAGCGACGTGATGGATCGTCCGCGTTCGTTTGCAGACCACGCTCCAACACATCGTGTGAGGCGCGCCACAGACGCACATGTCCGTTGGAGCCGCCCGTCAGGACGAGGGTGTCGTCCAAACTGTCGTGCACGGCCAGGCTCCACAGCTGTTCATCGCCTGACACGACCGTCTCGATGCAGTGCTGTAGCTGAAGGTCCCACAGCTTCAAAAAGCCGTCCTTGGCTGTCGAGACCAGATAGTAGGTATCGTGCTGGCGCGGGACAAATGCCACGCCCGTGATAGCGTCATGGTGACTCTTGAGTCGGAACAGACCCGATTCAGCCACGACATCCCATACAATCACACTCGTGTCTTGGCTGCCACTCGCGAGAAACAGGGCCTTGGGGTCGAACGCCAAGGTCGTGACAGCGCGTTGGTGGCCATGGAACGTCAGGAGGACCGTGGATGTCTGGGCATCCCAGAGGCGGATCGAGCCGTCCGCATATCCAACAGCAAAGCGTGATTCTTGGGGGTATGGCGCACGCGCGATGGCTGTCACCGCCAGGCGAAATCCCAGCTGGTGCCACATGGCGCGCTGCTCGCCACGCTTCACATCCCATACCAGCACATCTTCGAGAGCCGGCAGAAAAGCGGTCTTTCCATCAGCATCCAGCAGCGCATTCGCTGCATTGGATCCAATGAGCGCGAATGCCGCCGTCGCCTCGTGGCGCTCGTACGACCGCACCATGGCTAGCGTCGTGGCCTCTTGCCGTCGAGGGCTCGTGGCGAAGCGAGCAGGGAAAAAAAGGAGGACTGCGTCAGCCTGACTAAAACGCGATGCCGTGGGCCCGTCAGGGCGACGACCCAGGGCGGCCGACCCCGCTGCGTGGCTGCACCCATACTGCCAACATGACCCAGACGGAGCAAGGTGAAGCGCTTCCTGCAGAGCACCGGGGAGGATGGATGCACTTCCTGAAGGCGATCGCCAGCATGTCGGGTGATCTGAGCAAGATGACGGCACCGTCGTTCATTCTCTCACCCGTGTCACTGACCGAGTACCCGTCGTACTGGGGCGAGCACCCACCGTCGTTCGTCGATGTGCAGAATGGTGCGACGCCGGAGGAGCGCATGATTGCTGTTTTGCGCTGGTTCATCGGTACGCTGAAGGGCCAATACACGTCGCGCAACACGAGCATGGGCTCGGAGAAGAAGCCGCTGAACCCCGTGCTGGGCGAGCTGTTCTACGGCAACTGGCCGGCGCAAGGCGAATTGGGGGAAACCACCCTTGTGTCGGAGCAGGTGTCGCACCACCCACCCATCACGGCGTACTTTTTGGAAAATGCCAAGGCAGGCGTGTCCGTCGAAGGGCACAGTGGACAAAAGACGTCGTTCACGGGCCGCTCGATTCGCGTCGTGCAGGTCGGCCATGCCTTTATGCGCCTGCAGCGTCCGGAAGGCGTCGAGACGTACCTCATTACTTTGCCGACGCTGTCAATCGATGGCCTGTGGTTCGGCTCGCCGTACATTGAGCTGACGGACTCGTCGTACATCTACTCGTCCTCGGGCTTGACGGCCAAGATTCACTACTCGGGCCGCGGCTACTTTACTGGCAAGCCACACTCCTTCACGGCAACGGTGACACCAACCTCATCTCCGTCGTCGAAGCCCATTTTCCAGGCCTCCGGTATCTGGTCGGGCAAGAGCACGGTTGACGAAAGCACCGTGGTGCCTGCCCAAGGCGAGTTTTGGGACGCAGATGCGCACGCGCGTGAGGAGGTACACGTCAAGCCGCTAGAGCAGCAGGGCGAGTACGAAAGTCGCCGCCTGTGGCAGACGGTGTCGCGCGGCATCAAGTCGGGCGACTACGATATCGCATCGAAGGACAAGTCGCGCATTGAGAACGAGCAGCGTGCTCTTCGGAAGAAGCGCGAGCAGGACGGCACAAAGCATGTCCCGAAGCACTTTGCGCTCGTTGAAAATGACCCAGAATATGCTCAACTCGTCGTGCCGTCTAAGCACGTTCCTGCTGAGCAGGACAGCTTCCGTTTTCAGCGCACGTAGTGGGACTTGAATGTAATGCACGCAGTGACGTAGAAAGGCACCCTTATCTCCACTTGGGAGTTTTTCCTTCGAGCTGCCATGCTGAGCGAGCATGCCGAGTGATACGCATGCATGGCCGTCGTGGGTGCGCGAGTGCGGCTTTCTTGATCCGCTCGTGCCTGACGACAATCATGGTGCGATGTACGTGGTGATGCAGCGCTGCACAGAGCGCTACATCGAGCCTGTGGCGGCGGCCAGCACGCCTGATGCCCTGCATCGTGTGCTAGCCGCGCCACCATCGTACAACGTGGTCCTCTCGTCGATGTACGAATGGATCGCCTCTTCACCGCGTGTACTGGAGCTTGCGTTTCTGCGTGCGCCTACCGCTGCGTCCGTTCTCGAGGATCCGACGCTGGACTTGTACCTCCTTCCCCGGCTCTTGGCCTCCCTCACCGTGCTCTGCACGTATGAAAAGCAGGGGCAGAACGTAGGGCATGCCTTGGGCGAGACCATGCGCTTGACAGGCACGATTTTGCACATGAGTCTGGCGTCATCCCATCACCAAACACATGCGCGCTTTGTGCTGTTTGATGCGATGCGGTGCGGCGTTGGTGGAATGGTCGCGTCGGACCGTCTCGCATCTGACTACATGGCGCTTGTCGGTGCGTCCCATCCCCAAGACGAGCTCCAGCTTTGTGCAAATGACCCTGTGCCTGAGCCTTTTGCCATTCGTCCCCACCACCGTTCCGAGGCCATGGTCCAAACATGCCTTGTCCGCGAAGCGGCCACGTTTCGTGTTACACCGCCCCCATCAATGGCAGCTGACGTATTCGAGATCCTTGTCCTACTGTGCACGCGCGTGGCTGCAGAGCTTGGCGCTGTCTTTCCTTTCGCGATGCAAGACGTGGTCGAGCTGGGCGTGCGCATCATGCTGGGCCCGGAGGGTTGTCGCTGGACCTATGTACAATATGATGCATTCATCGCAGCTCTGCCACACTTGGGTCTGTATTTCTACCCTGTGGCTCATGCCTGTATGCTATCCGTGGCACAGGCGCATACGGCGGACGAACGGACATGCGTGCAGCTCACCCAAGTGCTGCGCATGATATACGAACGTGTGCGTCGCAATGCGTCGCCAGAGACGGCATGCCTCGTCGGTGATCCACGCTCACTTATACCCACGCATGTGGCGCAAATTTTGCAAACACGGCAAGGCACGCTGCGTACATGTTATATCGCGTACCTATGTATATTGTTTGCGATGCTGGACGAAGCGCCCTCAGATGACGCATGGCTTTGTCTGCATGATGTCGATGATCCTGCCTGGCAGCATGAGTACCATCGGTTTCAAAATACGCCAACGAGCCTCCCTCCCCCGCCTGCGAAGCGGGCTCGCACAGAAGCGGAACCTTGCGAGACATCGCCCTGCCCGGTATGCGACGCTGCGCAACTTGATATGACTGTGGACATGCCACGTACAAATGCCGCACTGCCGCATGACTTGGCCTATGCACCTCTCTCGGACCCAAGGCAGGCCCAGCTCGTCTTGCAGGCGCTCTTGCGGTTCTTTGTGCATGCGCACGACGATGCGATCATGTCGTGTGACATGGCATCGGTTAAAAAGGCACTGCAATGTACGATGTCACACATCCATCGCGGCGTGCGCATCCGTACAGGACGTGTCTTGTATGCTTGCGTATGGCGGTGCAGTCACATGTGCCGTGCTCAGCGGTCGCCATCGCTGGTATCGTCGCTCATGGCCATTGCGACGGATGGCGCCTCTGCTCCGTCCGACCCAAAAATGCAAGAGACATGCGTGCTAGCATTAGCACTGCTTGGTCGCATTCCTCACGAAGACTGCTCTTCCCTCGTGGTGAGCGCACTCATTCGGTGTCTCTTTGCCCCACACGTATTCATTCGAGCCCTCGTATGTGCTGAAACGATCCAGCTTGCGGTGTACCGCCGATGTACAACCTTCCAGCTGTTTGCACAGCACCTACATATTGTGTGCCATGTCGCCATACACGCCTCCCGCGGCATGATGCATGCCTTGTCCGACATCGCTCGTCTGGTCAACATGCCAGGTCCGACCTTTTTGCAGGCGACTCTGGGGTACACGCTGCCGCTATTACTGGAGCGCATGGCCCTGGGCCAAGCGACGGCGCAGGCGGAGATGGAAGCCATGGCCGCGACAGTGGGTCAGTCCGTACCGGCCATTTGCCTGGCACATGTGTCTGATGTGTTCCAGCATGCGTTTTTGCAGCCGTCGGATGTGCGTGATGCGAGTCTGCAGATGTTCATGTCGCTGCTCGGCTCGAAATCCGTCACGATATCGAGTCTGCTCCGGAGCCGCTTACACGACGTGCTCGGATGGCTGGTGGAACACCTGGGCACGAGTGCGTATCATGTGCGTGCGTACGAGGCTCTCGGCTTCGTGCATGAGACGGTGGCGACGAGTGCCAAGTGGCGCGGCATGGACTTGACCGCATTTTTACAGGAAGAAGTCCTGGCTATCCTCACGTGGATCAATGATGAGCTCAGTGGCGTTCATGGCAAGCTGCGCAATGAACGACGGGTGATGGCTGTGCGCAGTATCGGTGCTCTCGTACAGAAAATCGGCAATGTGGCTGCGCGTGTAGCGCCCCAAGTCTTGGCTAGTCTCACTAGCACCCTCCAAGACCCATCGCTGGCTATGCCGACGCTGGACAGCTGGCTTGATGTGGTCAAGGCACTACGCGGAGCAGATCTCGGCGTGCTGGTGGGGCCTACCGCTGCGGCTCTCCTGGCCGCATGGCCACGCCTCGATGCAGACGAACGGCATGTGGCCGCTCAGGTGTTGCGCTATGCCGTCATGGAGCGCACTTCTGATCCCATTTACCTGAACGACGTGCCGAGTCTCGATGCTATTGCCGACGATGTTCCAGACGTTGCGCAGCGCATCCGCTCTATGCGTCTGTCGTGGGAGGATGAAGTGCAGTTCGTTCACATTCTCGATCGTGTATCGAACGACAGCGCGGCCATTTGCATGCAGTCCCTCGGCGAACTTCGCATATTTCTCCAGGAGCGGCGCGCGTGCATCGCAACATGGACGTCCGGTAACGTGTTTCATACGCTCATTGGACGCTGCGTGCGCGTATTAATGGCCGTGGCGGCCCGATCAGAATTGGGTGACGTCGTCCCGGCACTGTGTCTCGAGTGCTTGGGCCTCTTGGGGGCTGTCGACCCCGATCGGTTGGATATGCCGCCCGATGAGCCCATCTTGGTTCTTTTATCCGACTTTGAGAATGAGGATGAAAACATGGCGTTTGCACAGCGCATTCTCGTCGATGTCGTCGTGCCAGCCTTCCGAGCGACGCATGATACCAAACACCAGGCAGCGCTAGCGTACGCGATCCAGGAACTGCTCAAGTACTGCAAATTTACGCCGGCCCTCTTAGAGGCGTCGGCTCCGACGCGTGTACCGGAGAAGGTGCGGCAGCGGTGGTCTGCATTACCCGAAATGCTCTTGCCGACGCTCCTGCCACTTCTCAACTCGCGATATGTTGTGCAGCAAACAGAGCCACGACCACGCGAGATGCCACTCTACGCACATTCGACATCGTACCGCGACTGGGTCCAAGCCTGGACTCTATGGCTTATTCGCTCTTCACGACCAGGTGATGCTGCGTCCCTATTCCACATATTCACATCGGTGGTGCGTGATCACGACGTCGGCATTGCTCAATACCTGTTGCCGCATCTCGTGCTGCATATCCTCATCTCTGGCAGCAGTCAGCAGCGACGTACAGTCTTGGGCGAGTCGCTCGCTGTGCTGGCTGATCAGGCACACCCGGCACTTGGGTACGAACCTGAGCGTCGCCGTCTCACGGCGCAGACCCTTTTCCATGTGCTTGACCATGTGGGCCACTGGATGCGCCGCATGCGCCTTGTGCCGCTGCGCATGGCGCGGCGCAGTCGTTGGCGTGATGCTCTGAGCGACGTCCAGGCCATTATGGATGAACTATCACCTGACTTGCTAGCCCAGGCCTCGTTACAGTGTGACGCCTATGCCCGCGCTCTACTCCATTTTGAGTATCGCATACGTGCTATGCGCCCCCAGCCATCTGAAGCACTCCAGCCGTACTATGAGACGATGCACGAAATTTACGCAAGCCTGGATGATCCTGATGGTATGGAAGGTATTTCCACCATGGTACTTGCTCCTTCTCTCGAGCACCAAATCCGTGAGCATGAAAGCACCGGTCGCTGGACGAATGCTCAGAGCTGCTGGGAAGTCGAGCTGCAGCAGAGGCCCGATGATATGCGATTGCATGTGGGTCTGCTTCGCTGCCTCCGTAATCTCGGCCACTATGACACACTTCGTACGCACATCCGTGGTGTGTTGGCTGTGCACCCCACCTGGCAGATGCACCTCGCCCCATTCCAAATTGAGGGTGCCTGTATTCTCGCCGACTGGGACGCTGCTCGACAGCTTGTCCTGCATGCACCCAAGGTGCCGGAACTGGGTATGGCACGCGCGCTTCTTGCGATGCGTGACCACGACGAGGAAGCGTTTTCTACAGCCGTGTCTGATGCACGTCAGCAGCTCGGTCGTCGGATTCTTGGACCTGCACGCGTGTCCTACCCTCATGCTTACGATGCGGTTATGCAGCTGCACATGCTTTGCGAACTCGAGCTCATTTTCTATGGCCGCGACGATCTCAAGGCAAATCTAGACGCGCGATTCGCAGCGACGCTCCCGTCCTTCCGAACCCGCGAGCCCGTGCTCAGTTTGCGGCGCTCTGCATTTCAGGCATGTCGTGCACCTGCCACAGACCTAGGTGCATGCTGGATTCTCAGTGCCAAGACGGCTCGTAAGGCTGGGCACACCCAGTCGGCCTACAGTGCCATTTTACAGGCGATACAAAGCGGCGCACCATACGCCTTTGTCCAGAAAGCAAAGCTGCTAGCCCATGGAGACCAGGTTCAAGCTGCCATCCAGACTCTGAACAATGCTCTCCAGACTGAATCGGAGGAATCTGGCGATCGTCGAGAACTGGCCAAGGCCCACTTGCTGCGGGCTAGGCTCGTTGAAGAGACAGCACGCTTTCAGCAAAATGATATTATCCAACACTACAAGACATGCACGAGCCTTGATGCCGACTCGGAAAAGATTTGGTACTATCTGGGCCACTTCTACGATGCGCCTGGCAGTGGCGCCGTGGGCAATCAAATGCTGCTCCAGCTCAGCGTGTGTCGCTTTTACATGAAGTCAGCTCAGCACGGCACGAAATTCTTATACCGCACCCTGCCTCGCATGCTCACCATATGGCTGGACGCTGGTAACGAGCTGGCTGACCCGGAGGAGGCGCCGCCGTCGGAAGAAGACGCCCACCAGGCGCAACAGCAGTTTGAAAAAATTAACGAAATGATGCTGCGTTCCGTCCGACATCTTGCGCGGTACCAGTGGTTCGCTGTGTTGCCTCAGCTCGTGGCGCGTATCGTACACAAGAATGAGGCTGTGTGGAAGGTGCTTTTGGAAATCATTGTGGCTGTGGTCGTGGCATACCCTCAGCAAGGCATGTGGGCGATCTTGGCTGGGTCACACTCCAAGGACAAGCGGCGCAAGCAACGGTATGAATGCATTGTCGAGCGCATTTCGTCCGTCGCTGACCGTGCCTACCGCGATGTGGTGCCGATTGTCGAGGCGGCCGAGCGCGTTTCGACGGAACTTCTTCATCTCTGTGAGTACCAGGTTCACAAGGAGACAAAACTGCGCATGCCGCAGCATTTTCCCGCACTTATTGCAGCTGTGCAGCGCACGCCACTGATCTTGCCGCTTCAGTCGTCGGTCAATGTCATTTTGCCGCCCAACAACCAGGTGAGTCAGACCCACCGTCCTTTCCCAAGCCATGCTCCTACGATATTGGGCTTCGACGACACCATCGAAATTATGAATTCACTGCAGAAGCCCCGCAAAATTGTGATCCAGGCATCTGATGGACTACGATACCCGTTCCTGTGCAAGCCACGCGACGACCTGCGAAAAGACGCTCGACTGATGGAATTCGACTCGATGATCAACAAGCTTCTTCAAAGCAATTCAGACTCGCGTCGGCGCCGCTTGTATATTCGTACGTATGCCGTCATTATCCTGAATGAAGAATGCGGTCTGATCGAGTGGGTCCCAAATACCGTGGCTTTTCGCCAAATTCTCGCCAAGCATTATGCGTCCATGGACGTTCCGCTGTACACACCTGATATCAAAACTTTGCTGGATGAGGCTCGCGCCTCGCCTAAGAATGCGGCCGCGCTTTTCGAGCAGCGTATCTTACCGAGATACCCACCTGTCTTCCATGCTTGGTTTCTGGAGACTTTCCCTGAGCCAAGCGCATGGTTCAAGGCCCGCTCGGCCTACGCGCGCACAGCCGCCGTCATGTCGATGGTCGGATTCGTCCTAGGCTTGGGAGATCGACACGGTGATAACATCCTCTTTGACGCTGGCTCAGGCGACACAGTACATGTTGACCTCAATTGCCTGTTTGAGAAAGGCATGCTTTTTGAAATCCCTGAGCGTGTGCCGTTCCGTCTCACGCACAACATGACCGACGCACTCGGCGTCGCTGGTGTCGAAGGCGCGTTCCGAAAGACGGCGGAGATTACCATGAGCATTTTGCGCGATAATCGCGACTCGCTTATGAGCGTGCTACAGGCCATGGTGCATGATCCATTGGGAGAATGGGTGGCAACTGAGCGTCGCGCTCGGCACCGCCATGGAGGCAGCAATAAGCCATGGCTGGGCGGCGCTGGTGGTGCGCGCAAGGCGCTCAAGTCCGTTTCGGACAAACTGGATGGTCGACTACGGCGTCCAGGCCTGTCCGATGACGTGCGACACACGACCAAGAATCTCGTGCATATGCTCATCTGCGATGCTACGAGCACACATAACCTCAGTCAAATGTATGTGGGCTGGGCGCCCTATTTGTAATTCTGTAGTAGTACACTGCACTGGGCTATACTTCCCATGCTTTCGGCGCGCCATCATCACGTGGTAAGCCACGGCGATCAACTTCGGCAGCCTGCGACAACGCCTGTGGCATGTTGCCAGCAGCGGAGGCGGCTCGTCGCTTTTCATCGGCTGCAGCTGCCAGCTGTCGATGGTGTTCGACCTCGGCGAGAATGACGCGTGCATTTTTTTTATGTTCCATGTCCTCAGCGACTTGGATGCCAAGTCGCTCGGCATCTTGGATACTGCGGCACACGAGTGACTCTGTATGCTGGCACTGCTGCGAGCCATCTAATGATACAATCACAGCTGACATGGTCAGACGGCATCCCTCTTCAGGGGGAGTAGCAGCCACATGTATGGAGGGGCGCGACACACCTGCGTGAAGCATTTCCTGCGGGGTCTCGAGGCGCTCATTCAACTGGCCCTCAATGTCATTGTGGTCATCAAAGCGCGTCGCCACGCCTAGTGGGATGGAACATCCACCTTCCATGCGGTGCATCAGCGCACGCTCCGCAGCACATCGCCAGCTCGCGCGCCAATTGGAGATACTTCGTATCATGTGCCGAATGCGCTGATCACGCTCTGCTGAGGCATCACGAGGCGTGCGTATTTCAATAGCCAGCGAGCCTTGCCCCACTGCATGCAGCATGACAGGCTCAGCCACATAAGCAGTGATGCGGTGGTCCAACTCCATGCGTTTTAGACCTGCGGCCGCTAAAACCAGCGCCGTGTAGGGTCCATCAGTCGCATCCAGCTTGGCCAGACGTGTGTTGATATTGCCACGTACATCACTAAACATGAGGTGGGGGTATGAGCGACGCAGCAATGCCACACGACGTACCGACGAAGTGCCTATCACCGATCCTTTGGGCATTTCGTCAAGGCTCTTGTAAGGCAGACCTTGCTTCACGACCAGCGCATCACGTGGATCTTCGCGTTCGAGAATCGCAGCAAGTTCTGTGCCTTCAGGCATAGTAGTCGGCACGTCTTTGAGACTGTGCACAATGGCATCAACAGCGCCAGCCATCAGCGCCACTTCCAGCTCCTTCGTCCAAATGGCACGGCCCTCGCCACCAATCACGCAAAGCGGCGACTTGAGATTCAAGTCACCTAACGTCGACATCGTGCGTACAGGGAAATCTATCGGTCGAATGCCACTAGATGGCGCAAACGACTGCAAAAATTGGCGGACTTCGCTTTCGGCGGGCGACGCCAAGGCTGCCTGGCCAAACTGCTGCTCGAGCAAAGATTGGACAAGAGACGCCTGTCGAACTGCCAGCTCGCTTTTCCGACTAGACAAGACCAATACATATTTGGCATCCTCCGGGCTCGTAATGGGCGGGGGCACGACGACAGGGCGCGATGCATCAGCTGATGGCACAGATGGCGCATCATCAGATTGGCGCAAAAAAATGCAATGCTCTCCAGATGGCGGCTGGAGCGTCGATGGGTTTGCATTCGGTACACTGGGGTGTCCAGGCGGAAGCGGGGTATTCTTGGCGTGCGGAACGGGGCATCGAAGCTCGCCGCTCTCTGCACGGCCGTCTTCCATGATGGAGGCCAGGAAGAAAGGCCGGAAGAAGCTTCGTGGTCGAGCTTATCACGTGCATGGCCGATTTTTTGTCCCACCTTGGCCTTAACGGCTTTCCAGCGTTAGCCATGGCGGTGGAACGTGAGCAAGAGCTCACACAGCGCTTGTTTGGTGGAACCAAACGCCCAGCAGATGAAGAAGCTGGGATCACTAGCCTTGACGATAGTGCCTTGTTTACATTCGATACAGGCGATGACACTGCCGTTGCAGCGGATGCCACGGAGCAGGTGCTGGATGAGGTGCAGCCACCAGCTGCTCTATGGAGAGATGAAGATGACGAGCGTATAACTGTGCCATTAGCCGGTTCACAAGCGCGTGCATCTGACGGATCTGTGCTTGGAACAAAACGCCTGCGCAAGCTACGCACGAGTCCTGGTGAAACGACCATTTCCGGCGCCGAGTACCAGCGACGCCTTCGCAAACAATACGAGCGGATGCATCCACGGCCTGCATGGGCATCGGCATCGCAACAAAAAGGCCAGTCTGAATCACCATGGAATGCGTCCCTTCTACGTGATCTCCTCAGCACAGATCAAGGACTGGTAGAGTCCAAGCGACATTCGCGTCGCCTGCCGACCGATCGCCTGGACGTGGAGCGTCTGCGCGATGCCAACGAGGCTCAAGGTCGTGTTTCTGAGCCGGCTGCTATTGAGCAATTGCAGTTCCATCCCAGTCCACATACGCATGTGCTACTCACTGCATCACGAGACAGGCGTGTACGCCTGTTTCAGATTGACGGCAAGACCAATCCCATGCTTGAATCACTTCATGTACCGGATTTGCCTGTAAAGACGGCCATGTTTCATCCAGCAGGCACATCTGTATTGATTGCCGGTCCGCGACCCTACCTGTATGCGTATGATATCCGCTCGGGCAAGACGTTGTGCTCGAGTCCTTGGCGAGGTGCAGGCCGAGTCGTGTCCAGCGCCTTGGGCACGGAAGCAGATGCTGGTGCTGAGCGAGACTTGAGCTTTGTGCGTTTCCAGCCCGGCGCTTCGTCTCGACTGGTGGCTGTTGGTGGTCGTCGTGGCCAGGTCCACCTCCTGGACTGGGGCGCTGGCGCTGCAGGTCAGATGGGTGGCCAGCGCATCGGTGAACTCCGTATGAATGCGCCGCTCGCTGGTATGGCATGGGCAGGAGAGACAGAACACCGTCTCCTGACGCTGTCTACCGAGGGTCGCATTCACGTCTGGGACCTGCGCAGTCGATCATGCCCAGTCACAGCGTATGATACCGGCCTATTTGGCGCCAAGGGCCTAGAAGTCACGATGCCACATTCCATGGTGCCGCCCTATTGGGCCATTGGCTCCTCTAATGGTATTGTCAACATGTACGGTGGACAAAGCACCGATTCTGCCTCCACAAGCACGCAGCTGGAAGAGCTGCTTGCTGCACCCACGTCTGCGTCCGTCATGGATGACGTTCGATTGACGGCACGCAAGTCCCTCGGCAACTTGACTACCGCCACGACTTCAATGCGATTCAGTCATGATGCACAGCTTCTGGCCCTCGCCAGTCGAAACAAAAAGGACGCGCTTCGTATTGTGCATGTGCCCTCTTTGCAAGCGTACTCAAATTGGCCAACGTCAGGCACGCCGCTGGGCCATGTAACCTCGGTCGACTTTTCATCTCACAGCGAGTACTTGGCCATTGGCAACTCACGTGGACGCGTATTGCTGTATTCACTACGTTCATATCTCTAGATTAGCGCAACGTATCACGAAAAACTCGCAAAGAATGCCTGACTAGGTCTGCGATCCACAGGAGCCAGAAGCTGGGTAGCGTGTGCGGGGAGGGGGTGAACACGGCGCTTAGTATGCGCAAATAGCGGCTGGATGGCCGCTCGTGTGGTACATGCACCCTGGCTTCAACACAACTGTACGCACTCGTCAGGCTACGCGCACGCACAGCCACACGGAATGTCCCGTAACTCTTTTCACGCGTCGTATTCCATGCACCGCGCACATCTGGAAGACCTAAGATTTGACGCGTCACAGCATAGTAGAGAGCTCGATCTTTCTCGTCAAATTGTGAGTAGCGCTGGGAAGAGAATTGCATTCCCGGCCGGAACCTTATCGATAAATGCGGCACATAATGCGCATGCAAAAAGGCAGGATCATCCAGCTCAGTCTCAGAAGCCAATCGGCTGTGCTCAAATGATCGGCGCCAATACGTGTGACGAGACGAACACAAAGGCTTCTTTGCTTCGGGCACCACGGCCCAATCGAGCGCATAGACAGACACAGGATCCATCGCATCTGCAGGGTCGCCTGGCGACTCAATGAGCGCCTGAAACGAGACAAAGAGCTCCACTTGGTGGGGTATCCATTGAGAGCCATGTTGCATCGACATGGCATAGGGTATAGAAGCCATGTTCATGGGTCTGAACGCGAAAGAAGATGGATCCACAAACGGTGCGATCATGGGTGGCGGTGATCGCCCCGGAACATAGAGAAGGAGTGGGTTGTAATACAACCAGCCTTTCGCATTAGGATCCTTGTAGGATGTCCACGCTGAGTGTGGCCGAGCCACCCTAATTTCGAGGTAACGAAAACGATAAGGAAAGGACTCGTATCCTTCTTCTTTGTAGTGCTTCGGCATATCCACAAGCGACGCTGTGCTACGTGGCCGTGGAGATAGCGGCGTGCTTGGTAAATAGCCCAGCACCGTTCCCACAGCTACAGCTTCATCGACTGCCACTTGCGCGACTTCAAGTCCCACAAACTGATGCACAAAGCCCCACGAATCACGGATCATGATCGTTAGCAAATGCTGGTCATTCACTCCACGTTCGGGGCCATCAAAGGGAGGCATAGCACGATGTAAGTAGCCAGACCATACGACAATACCTGCCACGGAACAGCGCACAGGCACGTTGGTGCCATTGGTTCGCACACGGATGGAAATCCCGCGCGACCATGTATGACCTAAGGCACTCTGCTCATTTCTAGACACAGTCATAAATGGATCATGCATAAGCCCACTCAATCGAGGCACATCGAAGCCGTCCCATGAAGTGGGTCGAACATGATTTGCCTCGCCAGCTCGCGATACATACTCACCGGGGGCGATCGGCCAGCGAGCCCTTTGCATGAGTGGCTGCGAAAAATGAGCAATCCACCATCGATAAAAACGAGGTTTGCCATCCGAAGAAACCGTATGAAGTGTAACAGTCACACTGTGCAACGCCGTATCGTTTCCTATGCTCCGCAAGTCTGGCAATGGGTTCGGCCTAATGGGTATACTCAAATCACCGTGAAGATCAGCATCGTGTAAAATCTGATATGAGACCGGCTCATTTTCCACATCATACTCTTCACATGCCTCCATACTTTGCATACCAAGGGAAAAGGCTACTCGTGTACATTGCTGCACCTCTGGCCAAGTCCGACGCGTGATGGCCGATAAACTCAACGTCGAATTCTCTACCACTAGCTCATCCGGATGAATGTACAGCACGAGTGGCGTATTATATGGCAAGTTGGTATAAATGCCATGGTGCGACAGGTGAGCTCCCTGGTACGCGTACGATGCACTGACCAGGAGCCACACCAAGCACCAAAGCATGGTGGCAGTGGGACGACTCAACGCACAGACAATGCTTAAATCCTCTACACGAGAAATTCTTTCTATTTTGCCGCTGGCCATCATTTTTTCTCTCTTCTTGCATGGTACGTACGTCCCGTGAGGTTGCGCCGTTGGAGCGCGTTCAGGCGCTGCAATCGCACCTAGCGTCCTCGACAGACCTGAATTCTATTACGGAGTTGATCAAGCAAATTGAGGAGCTACACACCCAACTTGAAGAAGTGGATGATCAACGCTCTCACATCAAAGCGTTGACTTTGGCCACTCGTGTTGTTTCTCGTGCCCTTGTGACTTTATCCGACAAAGGCACATTTGATACAGATTTAACTGATGCGGATGGCCGTCTCGTTCTTCAAGAGGCATCAGATGCCAAGGCCAAGGTGTCACGTTGGCTCAGACAGCAGTGGAACACATTTGTGTCTCTTATCTTGGACGAGCTTTTGTACTCGGAATTTGCACCGGTCAGGCAAGCTGCGCTAGAAGTATGCATGGCGCTTCAGACAGCGTCATCTGAAGCCCTGCATAAACATGGCACGATCAAGTCGGGTCGATGGTCCGTGACACCTTTCCGTCCGCTTGTTCAAACTGTGTTGTGGCGGCAAGTGCCTGACGATGTGCTCGAAACATTGGCTGAAGAGTACCTTGAAGTATATGATGATGTACGCTTTTTCTTTTGTAAGGAAGTGAGTCGTGTACTGCGCAATGTACCCGACGCTAGCATCAAGAATGAGCGTGTTCGGTCGCATGCTCGTGCCTTACTGAGTCGGATAACTGCGATTCCTACCGAGCCAAGTCATCTTAACAACTTTTTGATTCCGCACTTATCACACGCACCCAAGAAGAAAAAGTCGAATAAGAAGCCTAAACTTACCGTATCACAGGATGGTGATGACGATGACGGTATCATCGAGGCTGAACCCACTCTCTCGGAATCGGACGAGGAAAAAGAGGATGAAGACTCCGCATCGCGCAAGCGGCGCCGATCACGCCATGGTCATGTGGCAGATGCTTTACATACGCTTGGCTCTCAGCGCCAAGTATTTGCTGCCGCATGGCTCAGTCTACTGCTCCCATCGACACATGTTGACGTTAATGGACAACGTATCGTTCATGGTGGCAAATTATCAACAGCCGAGACACACGATATTCTTGTGCGTCTGCATGCTCAAATTCTTCCGCACCTGCCCAACCCCAGTATGCTGCATGACTTCCTGGTCGACTGTCTCGTTACAAAGGGAACTACGGCCCTTCTCGCCCTTAATGGTCTATTTACACTAATTGTGCATCACAATTTGGACTACCCAGATTTTTATACCCGTCTTTATGCACTCCTAGATGCATCCGTACTGCACACGCGGTATCGCAGTCGTTTCATGCGTATGCTGGACACTTTTCTCTCGTCCATGCTTTTGCCTGTGGCAATTGTCGCTTCTTTCACTAAGCGTTTGAGCAGGTTGTCGCTTCGAGCGACGCCAGCCGCCCTTGTGGAAATTATACCATTTATTTGGAACATGCTTAAGCATCATCCGAGCTGCATGCAAATGATCCATCGAGACTGGGATGGTGACCACTTGGCCCTTGGACCAAGCGGAGTCCAGGATCCATTCGATCCACACGAGCCGAACCCACTGTTCACGCATGCCTTGGAAAGCTCGCTGTGGGAAATTTCCACGTTTGGTGCTTATCACCTAAGCCAGTCAAGTCAACACGGCAAGTCAGCCACAGACGGGGGCGATACGCATTATCTCGGATCTGTCACGTCCTTCGCATCGATTTTTGCCGAGCCATTCACCCAGCCAAGGTATGAGTTGGAGGACTTTCTCGATACGACGTATTCCACCATGTTTGAAAATGAGACAAGGAAAACACTCAAACGGCGCCACTCCTCGAATAAGCCTATTGTTCCCCCAGCCTTAAACCCTCTTGATCTGACACTGGCTGTACCGCCGATCCTTGCGGAAAAGTCAGGGCATCATGATGCGGCCGTGCGGCGTGAAATTCGTAAGCGCTTACAATGGTATGCCTTCCCGAGTGCGGACCCACCGCAGGGTGATACGCCGCTTGAGCAAAACCGACGTGCCTTGCCACTAGATGACTGTGCCCGCTTCTGGAACATTTTGTGATCATGGTCGAATAGCCCGAATGATAAAGAGCTGCTCACGATTCGCCCTTCGTTGCAAGACAATGCTAGCTTCGAGGCCGTTACTTTGCATAGCGCGCACAAGAGAAGGCGGATCATTTTGCCGTATTGCGACCACGTAAAAGCGTCCACCATGTCGCAAGAGTTGAGGAATAGTATGGTTTCGGATAAATGTATCCAAAATTTTTGTGCCTGACGCGCCACCAGCCCAAGCTCCATCTAGTCCACCCTGGGCCTGTCCCGCTTCTTCTTCTTCTTCTGTTGTGACTACGTACGGTGGATTGAATATCAACAAGTCCACCGCACCGTCAACGCGCGGACGCAATGCTTCAACAGTTGACGTCAGAACTGGCTGCAAGGAAGCTTTGTTTCGAGCACCCGTCTCGATAGTACATTCCGTGGCTCTAGCGTTGATATCCGTACAAATATAGGCTGTTGATGTTCCGAGTATCTGCGACACAAATGCGGATACACAGCCACTGCCGGTGCTGTCAAATGAGAATGCCATTCTACCTACCCAATCTCCACACATAAAGACGCGCCTAGCGATTTCAGGGCATCCATGTCCTGTTCAAGAGCGTCCATTAAAGCAAAAGTATCTTCTGCAGGATCATACACATTGTCGCGGTATTTCGGTTGACGAAGGTGCCCAATATCAGGAGTTGGTATCATGTCGGCCTGCTCAGGCACGCGTCATTCCAAAGCGTCGCGCCCATCGCGAATATGCATCACGTGATCCATCTTGCCTGAGTGACGACACCGATGTGCATCTAAATCCTATCCGTTTGATATGGGCTCCAACGGCCCTCCGGGAAATGGCGGTCTGCCGGCCACACAGCCGAATATCGGCATGCAAGGGCGTCCACAGCAGGTGAATCCTGGTATGCAAATGAATACTTTGCAGGGATTGCAGCCGATGCTTGTAAACAATCCGGAATTCCTGGCCATTGTGAACGCTGCGCGTCAAGGCCGCGTGAGTGAGGAGCAATTACAACAGGTTCGTATCCATGTCTAACATTTCAGATCCGTAGCATTATTGCTCAGCAACAAAGGCAAAATGCTGTGCAGCAAATGAATGTGGCTCGGCCTGTGCAACCACAGATGTATGGAACCGACGCCAGCGCTGTGGCTCAGCAAAATGCTACTTTCATGCAGCAACAACAGGCACAAGCCAAGCCATCTGGTATGGCCTCTATGCCAAATCAGCCGCAACTTCCTCGCCATGAGGCCACGCTTATGGAAAATTTCAATCGTGTCATGTCACCTCTGATGCTCAATATCTCACAGCTAGAAGCATCTCTTCAAAATCCCTCAGTCTCTGCACAAGAAAAGCAGCAGCAGCAAAATCTATACAACGAGCTCAAAAGCAAACAGCTAAGCTTAGCCAGGCAGGTGGCTATGGCTCGGGAGCAGGCGAGAGCCAAGGATCAACAGCAATTTCAACTCCTGCTTCAGCAGAAACAGCAACAAGCTCAACAAGTGAAACAATCTCAGCCTCAGCAGGCACAAAATCAATCGCTTGCTCAGCAAATTTCACAGCAGCAGCTGCAGCAGCATCACCAGCAGCAACAACAAAAGCAACATCCCTCGATCCCGTTGCAACAGGCGCAGCAACCGGCACTGGTGCAGCAAAAACAAGGTCAAACTCAGACACCGATTCTCACACAAAATCCTGTCGCATCGCAATCTACTCCGCGACCCGTGAATCCCAACTTACAGTCTATCTCAGCGGCACAGGAAAAAGGGCAGGGAAGCTTGCCATCAACGCCTCAGGGTCAGCATAAGCCTGTCTCTGACTCAGCCACGAAGAATGCATCGCAACAAGATACGCCAACGACGATAGCAAACGCACAGGCTGCCGCTGTGATGCGGTCCACTGGCTCGCATGGCACTTGGTCGAATGGTACCTCTGTTGCTGCCATTACGCCCACGTCATCTCTTCTTCCTAATGGGCAAAACCCCGTCTCTACATCAAGTTCCCTGGCTTCGGCGATTGCGCAACAAACCGCATCGCCACAACCATATCCAAATGCGTCTGGTCCCCGACCAACTCTCATGCAGGGCCTGGGATCATCACCTGTAACAAATACACCACCTGTACTAGTGCGCCCGAATCCTTTGGGCAGAGGAAATGGTTTCAATAAGTCTATTTCTCCGTCAAACCCAGGTCGTTCTAACAATCTAGATGGCATCTTAGGTGTGTCGGACCAAGGCACTGCCGATGAAAACCTCCAGCTTGGCCTAGAGAGTGAAACGATTTCTACGCAACTAGCTGACCTTCTGGGCACATCCTCTTCTTCACTCAGTTCCGGCGGTGCTGCAGGAACGAATCGTTTGCTCACAAAGCGCAAGGTGCAGGAACTTGTGAGTGAAATTGACCCAAGTGAGCAGCTGGAAGGCGATGTTGAAGACCTGTTGCTCGAAATCGCTGATGAATTCATCGAGAGTGTTACATCGTTTGCATGCCGACTTGCAAAGCACCGAAAGAGTGATCGTCTCGAAGTTAAAGATATTCAGTTGCACCTTGAGCGCAACTGGAACCTTCGCGTGCCTTTTCCAGGATCAATGCCTATTCCGCCCACGCGTTTTAAGGCACCAACCACGTCGAAGAGTAATAATGCTGGTGGTGGGTCAACGACCCAGTAAACTTTTTATGTACGTTTAGCTTGCTTTCGTGCACGTAGCCATGTGACAAATAGACCCCACAGTAAGCCCACGGGTGGGACGAGCCAGCAAAGAAGCCACAGCAACACATGCATAGGTTGGCGCGACTCGCGGCGCCATCGCGAAATCACACGGGCTACTTCCGCCCGCAGTCGGGGTGGCGATGACTCGGTTGCATCAATGGAATTGTCAATGACCACGTCAGCGTACGGAATCTTTTTTGTTAGCGGCATTTGCGCGTTGAGACGAGCTTTGGCGTCGTCCATCGTCAGGCCTTTGGCTTGGTCACGAAGCAGCATGCGCTTAAGTTGTTGTTTCTCATCGCTTCAAGGTCAGAGATAGATACATACCACCAAACAATAACAACCTCAGCACACCATTTGTATAGACCCGCCTCGATCAATAAGGGTGTATCAACAACGACGCGTTTACAACCAGTAAGCCAGAGACAAAGTAGTCGCCATGCCATCACGCGTCGAATCGCTGAATGCGTAATTCGATTCAGGGCACGCGTACTTTCCTTATTACCGAATGCGATTCGACCAAGTGCTGCGCGATTAAGTGTGCCGTCTGCCTCAAGAATAGTTGGCCCAAACTCGATCACCAGGCGCTTTAATGTCGGTGAATTTTTCTGGACAACTGTCCGAGCGATTTCGTCCAAGTCAATTAGAGGTATGCCATGTTCACGGATAATCCGCGATACAGTAGACTTGCCCGAGGCTATACCACCCGTCAATCCCACAACTACTGTTAGCGCTTCATGACTGCGTACTAATCATGGTGGCGGTCAAATCGCCTTTGGAGCACTCCCTCCACTTTTCAAAATCCAGCTGGCCTTCAACGATCAAGTCTCCATGGCGCTGCATGTGTCTGATCATGTTGTGTGCCTGCCGCATGCCATGGATGGCTATTTCAGCTCGGATGATCGACTGCCTTATATTACTCAAATTATGACGCCGTCTGCATCAGTCCAGCACTTGCTGGCTCTGTGTGATGATGCACGCATTCTCCTGTTCGACAAGACGCAGTTGGCAGCACCATACGACACAATTCGAGTACCAGAGGAAGAGGCATTCACGGCTTTATCTAATATCGAAAGTGATGAGAATGCATGGATGGGTACATCTGTTAGTGGATATGTTGCTGTATGGGATGCGCGAGCTCTAACCAGTGAGCCACAAATGCGCCTGACTGGTCCGAGCAAATCGCCCTACTTGTCTGTGGCATCAAATGGGATTTACGTGGCAACAGGCACAGAACTGAAAGGCTCCGATGCACTAATCGATATATGGGACCTTCGTCAGACAACTAAGCCTGTTCATACGTATAGCGAGGTGCACTCGGACGATATCACATCGCTCGTGTTTCATCCAAATCGGTCACAGCATGCGAATATTCTTCTTAGTGGTGGCATGGATGGTCTTGTCTGTGCCACTGACACATCTATCAAGACGGAAGAAGATGCTGTTGTGTCAGTCGGGAATACAAACGCTAGTTTGGCCCGTGTAGGATGGGCTGCGTATCCCACATCATACTGCTTCACCTCATCAGTACCTGTTGTCGACGTAAAGATGGACGATCATGACCAAGAGCTTGAAAATAATGAGCGTTGGCACCATCTTGGACCTGTTTATGCCATCAGCAATATGCAGACACTGAGCCTATGGGATGCTGACAAGTTTGATTGTATAAAAGAGGGCGTTGAAGTGCGTAAGCCAACGAGCTTCCGTCCGCCTTGGGTGACAGACTATGTGATTGATGCGTGTGCTTCTGGTCCGCTGTCACAAGGGCCTGCACAAGGGCCCAGTATGCACATGTACATGGGCGACCAAGAGGGCGGGATGGCGCTCGTGAGTGCCGAAGCACAAGATCGCGACGGCATTGTAATGGAATGGACTATGCATGCCCGTCTTCCCAGCACTGAAAAGCATCCAAAAGCGCATGCCGATATTGTGCGATGCGTCGAGTGGGATGAAGCGTCGCGACGACTGTTTACGGGTGGCGAGGATGGGCGTCTGCTCGCATGGTCTTTTGAGGCGTCAGATTCACCCGTCACCCCGCAGGCTGTCATGAATACCTCTACTTCTTATATCGACTCTACTCCAGCTAAAGAAGCAAGACGGCCCAGACCCACTGGACTTGACAATTTGAAGCGGCGTTATTCGCCCTATGCCTAATTGGTGGCCAAGCAGTGATAGATCTTCGATAGTGTGAAGGGTGTGGAGGTCGAAAAATGTCAGACTACCGGCCACCATGAACGCAAACGAAGCGGAGCAGCTGAAGCTGGAGCAGTATGCCCCGCTTATCTATGTCGCGCATCCAGATTACCATGCAGCACCTGTCATAACACCTGCACCTAGTGTCATTCTTATCTGTGGCTGGATGGATGCCCGATTGCGGCACGTTTACAAGTATGTTGAGCCGTATCGCCGCATATTTCCCAATGTGCCTGTGATCGTTATGCTTTCCACGGTCGACTCTTGCTTTCTGTCCTCTACAAGGGAATGGAAGAAAAACGCTGACATTGTGCAGCGCATTCTGCGTGAAACTGGGAAACTTGCTTATGAGAAAGCACCGAACGAGCCCCAAACGGTCTTTATTCACGGATTCTCCAATGGAGGTCTAATTTCGCTGGATTCACTCATGGAGCATATGGACGACCCATCTCCAACATTTCCACAGCCTGTTGGATCTGTGTTCGATAGTCTTCCAGGCTATGATAGCGCTCGAGTTACGCTATCAGCAGTGATTGCAGGCATTCATGGCGACAACTTAAAAGCTCGGTTGACGCGAGTCTATACGCAGGCCACTATGACTGTGCTTCATTATGTTCGACAAGTCACTAGTTTCATGGGTGGACGTGCTCCTACTATTGATTTTGCCAAGGCGTACGTCAACAAGCCTCAGTCGTGGGCGTGGAGAAAAGGCGCGGCTCCCCTCAAATGCCCTCCTCGTCTGTATCTTCATACACGAGCTGACGAATACATTTCGCCTGACGCTGTGGATGAACATGCCGCCGAGGTGCAAAGAATCAACCAGGAAGAGCCTGCGATGGTCGTCGAGGCTGAAAACCTAAAGAACATCATGATCTCCTGGCCACCGCTTCATGCCATCCGGACACGACGGATGGTTTGGAATACGCCCAAGCATGTTCAGATCGCACGAATGCACCCAACATTGTATTGGTCGGCGATTGAAACATTCGTGCGTGACACTATGTCTATGATACCAAGCCCTATCAAAAGCCGGCTTTAATCTTGTACAGGGACATAGGTTGTGACGAGTTCTTCTGCACTCGTTGGGTGCACAGCCACGGTGTTGTCAAAGTCCCGCTTGGTAGCACCCATCTTGACGGCAATGCCCACGGTTTGGATGGATTCATCCGAGCCCATACCGACCATGTGCACACCGACGACCTTTTCTTCCTCGCCCACACAAACAATCTTATATGCGGCAGGTCCCTTCTTGGAGAGCAGACCATAGTACATGGGCGTGAAGCGTGTGCGGTAAATCGTGATCTTTTGACCTTCGTATTTCTGACGCGCTTCGGGCTCAGATAGACCCACCGTTCCTGCGGCCGGATGACTGAAGATGGCAGTGGGGATATTGTCGTAGTCAAGGTGATCATCATGGAACTTGGGTCCACCGAACAGGCGGTTCGACAAGCGGCGACCAGCAGCGATAGCCACAGGCGTGAGAAGAGCCTTGCCTTGAATGTCTCCCACAGCGTATACACCTTTGGCCGAGGTGTTTTGGTACTTGTCCACGGCAATGTTTCCATGCTTGTCTGTCTCAACACCGGCCTCCTTCAGTCCAAGATTGTTGGTGTTCGGGTATCGACCGATAGCCCAAATCAGCGCATCAACTTCCAGCTTATCGCCCGTGTCGAGATGCAGCATGAGTGGACCACCACGCTCACCCTCTACGCGCTTCACATTGGTGCTTTTGTGTACATGCAGGCCGGTGTTACCCATGTACTGCATGAGTGTGTCGGAGATGATGGGATCAAAGTTGCGCAAGAACGAGTCGTGGCGAATAAGGAGGTGCGTCTCTGAGTTGAGCGAATGGAGCACACCGGCCAACTCGACGGCAATGTAGCCAGCGCCGACTACAGCCACACGCTTAGGCTGCTCACGCCATGCAAAGAAGCCATCTGAATCGGTACCGAGGCTCGCGCCAGGAATGTCCTCATCGCTAGGGATCGTAGGACGGCCGCCCGTGGCCACTACGATATGGTCGGCAGAAAGCGTGACTTCTTTCTCCAATGCACCATCAGCACCTGGCGTCACTTGTACACGACCGTCACCCAACAGACGGCCGTGACCTGAGATGTAGGCGACATGATCTTTCTGAAGGTTGTTGTCGTAGATGCCATTAAGACGTCGGATGTATGCGTCGCGCTTTTCAGCCAGCGTGTGCCAGTCGACGCTGGGCACAGAGAAGGAGCGACCAGCATCTGTGAAGCCGTACTCGTGGGCCTCTTTGAGTTTGTCTTGGATGTCCGAAGCGTGCCACATGAGTTTCTTGGGGACACAGCCCACGTTCACACATGTGCCGCCGAGCTTGCCGGCTTCCTCAATAACAGCGACTTTCTTGCCGTAACTAGCGGCGCGGCGACTGGCGCCCATACCGCCGGATCCGCCACCGATCACGAGGAGATCATAGTGCTCTGACGTAGGAGGTGTAACAGGAGGCATGGCGAAAGGTGTGCTCGAATGAAACTTGCTCGATACGTGCTCTTGAATTTGCTGTAGACGAGATGTGGGTCTCGGTATGCTGCCCACAAGCGCAGTAGCCCGACGTAACGACGAAGCTGTGGCGCAAAAAGATGCCTGGAACATGAACGGGCCGGGCGGATCTCCGCGCTGGTCTCGACAGGCGCACGGGCAAATCACGTGTCCTCGCTCCTCGCCCTCTTGACCTCATCATGCCGCCCAGTACGCCATACAAGTCGTATGGCCTGTTGCGCTCGACGCCGTACGATGACACGCATCGAGGAAACGTTGAGTCCGAACTGTCGCGTCAAGACGTATTAGCGCGAGGTCGTCGACCATTTCAGCAGCCAGGTCTGTTCCACAAGGACTTGCGATTGCTTATGTACGCGTACGGTGACGTGCCGAATCCTGCGCCGGAGAGTGTCGCTGTGCTGGAGGAAATGACGGTCGATTTCCTCACTGATTTGTGTTTGCGCGCCGAGCCCAGTGTGTATGCTTTAGGTCTTACGCAATCGCATCTTGCGGCTTCGGCGACTGACATGAATAATGGCGAGCCAGCGTCGTCTACGGCGTTGCGTGGACAGCCATCAGCCATACAGACCTACCGCCAGCGAGCCAAGATGGAGGATTTCAAGCATGCACTTCGCAATGACCGCAAAAAGCTCGGGCGTCTCGAGCAGCTCTTGTATGCCGACAAGATGGTGCAAGAAGCGCGTCGTATTGGCGGTGTCGAGGATGTGGCGGCAAGTGCTGGGGCACTTGGGCACGGGGATGGCAAGGGACCTACTTAGTGTCTAGCCACTGGGCACGCATGGCCTGACGCATATTTGGCGAGTAGACGTGTGCGTCATGAGGCACATATGTCAGGACTTGATCGCCGGCATCGGCGCTGAACACGCGACGTGCCATGGACTGTGCCAAGACGGGCGGGATATTGACTTCGCCCCAACCGTCTTCGTGGGCGCTCCAGAATGCAGCACTTATGTGATGTAATGCAACAGCATACAGGAAGGGCTGAGCGGGAGTCACGAGGCGCTGGACCAACGCGTCGACGTACCGAACCAACACGATCTCATCAGACTCGCACGGCCACAAGTACGCTTCAAGGCGCTGACCACACACGACGGGCACGTCGTGCGTATCGATGGTAATGCCGCGCAGCAGGGCAGCATAGTCGTTCCACAGCAGCCGGCGGTAGTCCGGTGCATATACCATCGCCAAGGGCGGAATCAAGGCACGTGCGAACAACGGATGATGCATGGACACGGCGTCGTACAGCCCCATGAGGTCGGTGTACACCTGGTAAAAAGGCATGCTGCCCGCATGTGTGACGGTCGTGGCCTCCTCCAGTGTGGGCTCAGCGCTGTGACTCACGTCATCTGCCTTGTCCATGAGCGCCCGCAGCGCCTGAGCCACAGTGGCATCCATGTACAGGTCGCGTCCAGTTACGGCGCCAGACGCCTCTTGTGTCGCAGGCGCTGCCTGTTCGAGCAAAAACACCTTGTAGATACCCAGCCACCAAAATGCGCTCGGCGTGGCACCTAGCGAGGCGACGGGCACGGCCAGTTGCAGTGCAGCACGTACCATGTCCATTTCTGTGAAGTCCCAGGATGCCGGGAGCGCATTGGGCGCATTCAAGGCGCGTGCATCGCTGCTGTGTAGGAGGTCATCCAGCACCAACAGGGGCCAGTCACGACGGAGTGGCAGGCCCGATACGGGGCTCGATCGCAGCGTCGCACCCGTCTGTGGATCCGTCGCATCTTGCGGTGGGAGCACGTGGGGCATGCAGAGTGTCTGGGCGTGCGACTCGGCTTCGATCATAGACGGAGGTCGCTGGTCGTAACGAAGGTCATCGCGGAAGAATGGCATGAGCACGGTCCAGGTCGAAGCGTCCAGGGCACGCACGAGGCTTTCAAGGCAGCGTTCCGCGTATACGACTTCACACGGAGGAAGCCAGGAGAGGATGCGGACTTGGACAGCGGGGGCCGTGCTGCAGGAGCACATCGCGAGGACATGCAAAAGTTGGGGCATCGAGAGGCCATCTGCACGGACAGCCGGTGTGGCCATGAGCCCTAGGGGCAGATCGAGGACTCGTTGGCACAACGTGTCGAGAGACGCGCTCGGGGCGAGTCGCACGAGACCACCGAGCACAGATGCGATGTGAGCAAGGTCATAAGAGGCGCGGCGCACCTCGCTTACTTGCGCTGGGATCAGGAGAGAAGACACGCGCGTCACTTGCATGGACACTTCTTGGACCAGGCGCTCTGACATGGTCATCTGCACGCGAGCTTGATGACCCCACTGTGAGGCGCTCTGCGTCCATGCAGCGAGATGCAAGATGGCTGCGCCGCACGCGCTGAGGCACATGGGCGACAGGGGGGTGGTTGGCAGGCGCTCTAACAAGGCCTGTGGGTATGGTGCCCACGTGTGAACGATGGGCTCATTCAGGCCCAAATCACCATGGTGTGAGCCGTCGTGCGCAGCACGCGTCCATACCTCGAGCATTTCGTACAATGCTCGGATCGTGTGCCATGCGGCATCGTTCATGGGGAGCGCTGAGGCAGCAGAGATAGACCAATGAGCGAGGCGTGGTATGGCAGGTGCGACTTCACGCACGCTTGTGCTTCCTAAGCCATAGCGGCCGAGGGCTGTAAGAATGCGCAGGGTCACGTAGAGTAGAGCGTGCTCATGCTCACGCACGTCGGGCGACGACGTTGAGCTGTCGCGTGGTGGAATCAGCACGTACCGCAAGAGAGGATCCACGGCGCCTTGCTCCCAAAGCGACTGCGCTATGCGACGGTCTGATTGGATCATACGCAATAGCACAAGCAAGGCTTCGCACGACGGGTATGGCGCGTCGACGAGGGGCCAGGGCCGCTTCGTGGCACCTAGCTGCACGACGACATGCAGCAGCCGGGGATATTGTGCCAGGTCCTTGGCGCTCGTTGCATCGTGCATGACGAGGGTGTGCAAGAGGGACACCATCGTGTCGGCTGCATGATCTTCGCGCCACATGTCGAGAGCACGTAGAACATGCGATTGGCGCAGAGCATGGGGCCAGTGGCGCTGTGTCAGTTCGAGATGCGAGGCGTCCTGGGCATGAAAGTGAGGTGCGCGGGCGTACGGCGTCCATGCCGCGTCGTGCCAGAGCATGTCGAGCTCGGCGTCCGCGCTCGTCGGCATAGCCGCCGCGGCAAATACGTCGTGTGGCACAACACTGAGTGCCTTGCATGCAGCATCGAGACACTGGCCTGCCGCTGTGCGCACACTCTTGTGCCGATCATGCAAGAGCCACACAGCACTGAGCAAAATGCGTCCTCGCATCGCCGAGCCGTCCGCAGTGAGGACGCGGTGGGCCGAGGGCGAAGATGGTGCCGTGCAGATGCGCTGCAAGACTTGAAGAGCCAACACGCGCTGAGATGCGACCGTGCTGCGCGCGAGATGCAGCAGTTCCTCTAGGGTGTAGCCTGGCACATTTTGTTCATGGCCATGGTGGTGCAGACCCGCGAGGTACGTCTCATCAGGTGCCTCGGCATCGCGCTGTGCTGTGTCGGTCGTAACACACCCCTCGAAATCAAAGCGTACACTGTCATCGGACGGCGCCGATGCAGTGACTGTCCATGCGAGCGCCGGCGGCACGGCGTCTGGCTCGTCGGGGAAGTATTGCCGACGGAACGATTCCCATGCATCACGCTCGTCGTGTTCTTTTTTCTGCATGGCAGGTGGCGGTGCATCCAGATCGACAGCACGACGTTCCAGGGCAGGCCATCCGCGATTCGTCGACGTGGACTGCGCCATGCGCTCGGCGAGTTTCGCCAGGGTATCTTGACCGAAGAACGCTTCGGCATCGCGCAGCTCTTCGGCTCGCGTCTCATAGCTCATGGATGCGATGCGTTCCTCGTTTTCGTTGCTAATATCCTGCAGCAAAGAGGCCATGGCCTCGGGCGCAGCGCCCCCGCCAGGATCGCGCGAGGGATCGCCGGGGCATGGCGGCACGGGTCGCGCTGCATCAGGCGTGTGAAGCGCGGCAGCACGCTCCATCCGCGACCGACGAAACGCTGAGATACGCTTACCTGGAGGCGCGGGATGCAAGTTGCCACCTGACGTGTCACGCTCGCGAATCTCCCCCATGATGGGGCGGGGCGCAGCTACCTCTTCACGAGGGGTCTCGCCCGGACGATTCACCGCGGGTGGCTTGGTGCGAACAGCTCGAGCCGCAGGGGGCCAGTCGACCCATGGCTGATCGCCGTCCATATCGCGCATGTCGGCCACACGCGGCCGGATCTGCTCCTGATACGACATGAGGAAGAGCGCAGGCAGTAGGCACCGAACCTCCACAACTATGGAAGGGGCTCGCTGGGACGCAAGTCGACCCAGTAGGTCTCAGGCTGCGGCGGTGATACGACATGGATCCCTTGGCCGGCATGGCGCATGTACGTCTCGCAGCGGAACGGGCGCATAGCTGGGCCGATAGGGGTGATGCGCAGGCGCGGGTACAGCAGCCATCCGGGGCGCACGGGCACCAGCGTCGCCTGGATGGTGTGATGACTGTGCTGCGTCCTGCTCTCGATCGACCACGTGCCTTTCTTGGTGCCCCAAACCAGCCAGTTGTCATAGTCGCCGAGAATGTGGTACTGCAGCAGCAGTGGCTCATGGTCGTCTGCGTGCTCTTTGGCCCATGCAAAGGAAACGGTGGTATCAAACGTGACGCGCATCGGTTCGCCCAGCCTTACGTGAGAAGCCACAGGCGGACGAATCCGCACAGCATTGACGGTATCGACAAAGGGCACATCCAGTGGCAGCGTCAGCAGGCGCCAGGCGAGGCATGCACGGCTTGCAGCCCAGGCGCGGGGCTGTACAGGGCGCGGGGGGGCTGCATTCGGCTCTGACGGGAGCTGCATCGCACTCAACGACGGGTCTGCCAGATCGGCAAAGACACGCTGTACCAGCTGGAGCACTTGGCGCGCACGCTCGCTATCATGTCGCCAGCCCCAGCGATGAATCACATGGTGCCAGTACGTTGCATCGAACGTGAGCGGGCCAAATGTGGCCTTCGACACACACGCACACAGGGCTCGCTCCAGGAGCACCTGATCGCCCTCGGCCCAGGCGGGCGCCGTGTCGGCCAGGTGAGAGGCAAGTATGTAGAGAGCCAAGCCCTGAGCTTCGTCCGCAGCGGTTCGGTACGTGATGGTCAGGGTAAACGTCGTGTCCACCGAGCGGTGTCGATGCGGCTGTGTTTGCTCAAAGTGAAGAAGGTACGTGGCCGTTTCACGAGGTTCGAGGGGCAGCGGCACGGCTTTCTCTGGCACCCTGACACGCACGAGCGCGTCGCTGCCGGCTACCTGCGGAGCACAGACACGCACGTGCATGCCGCCTTGAGCCTCGAGAGCAAGTTTCGACAGAAGCGTGTCGAGTCGGAAATGGTCCTGGATATTGATGCTGAATGGGAGCGATAAAGGCGCGTGAAGCGTCTTGTGGAACGTGCCGTGCTGTGTGCGACTGCAGTACTGGCACGACGCATGGACTTGCACAGCTGCGACGGCGCGTGGAACGTGCTTGATGGGCAGCGACACAACGCACGTCGAATGGGCTGGAAGCCGCTGCAAGACAAGGCTCCCCGTAGGCGCACGCGACACTTGTGTCTCGGGCGGCGCACGCACAATGGTGGGCGCCGCCTCGTCATCCAGGGTCACGTCGCCACTGGGGCGCAGGACAATACTCGCACTGTCCAACGCACTGCGCCCACTCTCAATGTGCAGCCATACACTTCGCCGCGCCTCAAGCCGCGTCTCCCTTGGCGCGCGCAAGTCGATGTACAAGGCATCGCCGTCGGCTGCGATACATACGCGAGGACGCATGTACTCTTGCTGCTGTGCTTCCGAGAGCGTCGAGACAGCCGGAGCACTTTGTGTGATGCTTTCGAGCATGACGCGCTGGATGCGCACCTGGGTGGCCTGCAAATGAAAGGATCCCACCGCGCTCGTGGCGCATACGAGGCGCAGGCGATTCACACCAGGCTCCAGTGTACACGCCTCTGTGCTGCATTCCAGCAGCATCTGTCGGTAGTTGGCCAGCCAAATGTGGACACTATCCACGGCGAGGGCCGTGGGCAGCAAAGATCGGACTTCGACGTCGACGTACACAGCGTCGCCATCTCGGTGCGCGTGATCACTGCACACATGCACGCCAAGGCCGTTGTAGCCCACCAGCGTCGCATCGCGGTCGTGGGCCTCAGCGGCCGTCACCAGCATCGACAAGAGCTTCATTTCGTCGAGAGCCGGCATGGGCTGGACACGGCGCTCGCAGCGAGCCTGGATCGCATCGGTCAGGGCCTGAATCCAAACATCGCCATGCGCTTCGTTTTGTGCCTCGATACAAGCAAGACGAGCTGCGTGCACGGCGCCATATATGTACGAGGATGTGTGCACAAGCGACGGAGCTGCGAGCAATTCGTCCCACAGCGCACGAGCAGATGACATGGAGCCACGATGCATGAGCCAATGCGCTAAAAGATACTTGATACGCAGCGTACGTGCCGTCTGCTCACACAGCGACGCTGCCTGCAGCGATCGGTGCATGATACGGCGCAAATGCTGATCGAAAGATAGCTCATCGCTCAACGACGCAGCCATCTCCGACCTCGAAATCCGCAGATCCGGCGAAAAGAGCGAGACGGCACCGGACTCGATAAAGGTGAATGGCTCTTTCCGCGGCACATGGCCCACCTGCACGCCGAGACGAACGAGTTGTCGAACGCCCACCTCGAGGAGCTCGGCCGTGGCAGCATGGAAACCTCGCTCGGCCATGGCGTCGGGCGAGTCGCCGTACAGCTCATGAAACCATCGCTGGCACTGCTCGACGGCATCGAGCGCCACAGAAAAAGACCATGATTCAAGAAAGCCTCGCGCTAAAAGATGACGGTGCGGACGCATCATTCCGGTGACAGTCGCGATAAACGCAAGTGTCTGCTGCATCACAGGCACAATATGCCCCATGGCCGCAAGAAGAAGAGACCTCCGTGCATACAAGTAGCAGTGCATATCAAAAAGAGACAGCTTGTTTTGCGCCATAAGGGTCATGTACGGCTTACGAAGGGGGCCTAGGAGCATAGTGCTGTCGTCACCCACCTCGGTGCCGCCCATAGTAAAGCGAGTACGTCCAGAGGTAAGTGCATACGACAGTAACTGCTCGATCGTGTCGTAGACATGTAGCGCATCCGGCACGAGGCCGAGACCCTCGAGCGTTTGAACGATCTGCTCCCGGCGCAGCATCGAGCCACTCAACGACCAATGCACGGCATACTTAGCTGTATCGTACAGACTGACCATGCGGTCTTGCAGCTCCATGAGACGCCCGACAGATGCAAGCGTGCATTCTTTGATGCGCGCCATCAGATCGATCCAGATGGCCGGGTCATTGTCCTTGCTACTGGTCGGTAGCTTGGACAGAGCGACGACATGCTCTTTTGTATTCGAATTGAAATCGGCACGCAGCTTTTCTAGCACGGTGCCTTTGTTCATGGTATAAAAACGGCCCATCCCCCCCTTGCTCGTACCGCTCGAGCTCGACGAGGCAAACGTGCCCACAGGCGCCGAAGGAACTAGCACGATGAGGTGCTCGGGCGGCAGTGGGCCCGCCGACGCGCGCTCATCGACAGGTACATCGTCAAAGTCGGTAGGGCTGTGCTGCCGGATCGTGGCGAGCCAATGCCGGATCTCGTTGCGCACCTGTGCGCGATACACGTCACTGTCATCACACACCACAAAGAACAGATGCACCATCGGCAGACGCTTCAGCACAGGAACGCTGCTGCTGTTAGGTATGTGTGATGCGAGCGGCACGAGATCCACGGGTAGATGCAATATGGTGCGCAGCGCTGGCACGGTGCTCGGCCCACCGGGCTTTGTGACAGGCTTAAGCGTCTGCATCGAGGACGATGGGCGCCAGTGCAGGTTGCGCAGCGGCATCTGCTCGGCCAGTAAAGGTATCACATGAGCCAGCTGTGCCGAGGCTTGTGACGTCGCATTCGATGCATACGTCACAGGCACCGCGGCTTCCGTGGCCGACGTCATGTTGCCGCCCAACAACCGACGCGCCACGGCGCCTAGGGATGCGACGACTCAACGCAGCTATCGAACACGTGACCTATGAACCTGCCTACATGGCGTCCACCAGCGCCTTGAGCTGGGCCTTGTCCAGGAGCTGGAATACACCGGTGGGGCGTCCGTCCTTGGATGTGGCTGGCGTGACCTGCGCCAGTTGAATATTGTTTTCGTCGAGCTTCTCCTCCATCACCTGTTTCAGCACGCGCAGCGTGAGTAGGGATGCATCGTGCAGTGACATGTCTTTGGCATATTTTTCCTGCAATTCGCCTTGCGCACCCTCCGAGCCACTTCCGATAGCCTTCGCGTCGTAGCGCACGTACGTGCCGGATGGATCTGCGTGGAATAGCTGCGGGCCGTTTTCGTCTATGCCGATAATGAGGAGCGCCACACCAAAGGGACGACTCATAAGGGCATCATCATCCTCTGTGTTTTCGCCGAAACGCAGTGCTAAATCACACACGGCTTGGGCCACACTCTCGACCTTGATTTCTTCGTCGTACACGAACCTGTGGTTTTGACTCGTGACCCGCGCATGGTCAATCATGGTCCGCGCATCGGCCGTCAGACCACTCATGGCTGCACCAAGGTGCGTGTCAATCTCCATGATTTTTTCAATCGAGCTGCTCTCCAGCAGCGAGGACTGGACACGCTTCTCGACACCGAGCACGGCACCCTCCCGCGTCGCGATACCGACCGTCGTAGATCCCAGCTTGATAGCCTCCAGTGCGTACTCGACCTGAAACAGACGACCCTCAGGCGAAAAGGTATTCACACCACGATCATACTCGGACCTCGTTAGGAACATGGCGCGTCGTCGTCGTCGTCGTCTAGCAATCGACGGACGTGGGCGAACCTGCGCTGACGCGCCGATCAACAATTAGTCAGCTTGCGCTGACCAGGGCCGCAACAGGCCACGACGTCCCTTGTTGCCTCTGTCGAAGGCTTGCTCGGTGCACCATGGTACGTATATCCAAACGTTGACATGATAGGATCTTGAAGAAATGTATGTGAAATGATTCTCACAAATAGCGGAAACAAGCTGTCCAACTTGACATTCTATGACATTAAAAAGATGTACACGCAGGCGAAAAATTACGCCCTCAACATCAGCGAAATCGAGGCCAAGGTGCGCGAGGCCACGAACGATGATCCATGGTGCGTATTCGTGCAGGCTAATGTGCCAGGGGTGCAAGCTCGACCCTGATGCAAGAGATTGCTCAGGCCACCTTTAATTACCATGACTTTAACGAGATTATGCCGACTATTTTTCGGCGCTTTGTCGAAAAGGAGGCGCACGACTGGCGCCAAATCTACAAAGCACTCCAGCTGCTAGAGTATATTGTCAAAAACGGCTCGGAGCGTGTGGTCGATGAGGCGCGTGCGCACCTATCCACGATCAAAATCCTGCGCAACTTCCACTACATTGACGAGCAGGGCAAGGATCAAGGCGTCAATATTCGCGCGCGTGCCAAAGAGCTCGCCGCGCTTCTCTCAGACTTTGAAACGATCCGTGCGGAGCGCCGCAAGGCTCGTGCGAACCGCGCCAAGTACCAGGGTGCCGGCAGTAGCGACTTTGTGCCGGGCAGTGGCAGTGGTCGTTATGGTGGCTTTAGCAGCGATGCGTACTATGCTAGTGGCGGTGCCTCTGGCGTGTATGGCACTGGCGCGGCTGGCAGCAGCAGCGCTGAGCCCGACTTTGAAGAGTATCACGCGGGCGATGACGAAGACACGGCCCCTCAGCCCCAGACGTCGGGCCCGCCCGTCGCTGACCTCTTCAGCTTCGACGACGAGCCTCCAGCGGTATCCAAGCCCGCCGCGTCCAAGCCGGCGACTGCGGACGATGATTTCGATGATTTCCAGACGGCGGCGCCACCCAAGCCGCCGACGCCCGTCAAGAGTGCCACGGCACCAGCACCGCGCGGTGGCGACCTCTTTGACTTGTTGGATGATGTGCCATCGAAGCCAGTGGGGAAGCCAGCTCAGCAGCCAGCGGCCACTCCAGCGCCCAAGTCCACACTCAATCCTCCGCCGGCAAAGCCGTCTGCTGCCCCTGTGGCACCTGCTTCTTCCGCTTCGCTCTTTGACGACTTGTGGACCGAGTCGCGTGGCAAGGCGTCGACGACGACGCACCAAGGCCCCAAGAGCATGGCTCAGCTTGCGCAGGACCAGTCGAGCACCTCTGTGTGGGGCGAGTCCAGGACCAGCAGCACGCCACGATCAACATCCAAGGACTTGTTCGACTTGCTGTAGACTATGTAGAGAGTGCCGAGACCCATATGCTGCCTACGAGTGCCAAGCCTGTCAGGATGCATGTCGTGCCTTGGATGACGAGCAGCAGGCGTTGCCCGGTCGGTCGCTGGATCGCTGCTGGGTCTTCCAAGTCGTAAGCCTCATTCAAGGGGACAGAGATGTCCAAGGCATGTTGGAGGTAGGCGCTGCCATCAAGCGCGGGTATAGGGAGCATGTTGACGAGCAGGAGGGCCACGTTGACCATGAATACAAGTTGATAGACGTACGCGCCGTAGTGAGAGAGTGTGTCGGCCCATACTTCTGGTACTAGGTAGATCCACGGAAAGCGCAGCTGCTTGGTGGATACGCGCATCGTCTGAGACAGGCCACGAAAGGGACCCCGCAGCACCACGAGGTCGTCATCCAGGTACAGACGCGCCAGTGGGTCTTGCGGGTCGGCACAAAAGCCCTGTGAGCACGTATCGTGGCATCGTTCAGAATGCACGAAAATGTGCAGAGGCAGCATACATCGTTGCTCCGAAGCACTTGAAAAGCACGCTAGCGAGTCACTGGGCTCATGACAGCATGTGTCGGACGCTTGAGTCCATGTCGCATGTGGGATGCACCAGCCCGGCTCAGCAGGCCAAGGGGTATCGTGGACGAGGTGTGTCCATGCTCGGAGACGCTCGGTGGGTGGCATGGTGGATACAGGCACATCGTTCAGCGCTGTAATCCGCGAGCTACGAGGCACGTCCGCCTGGAGCGGGCCGGGTGCAGAGACGCGCAGACTTTGCGCATCCGTCCAAAAGACCGAGGCAAGCGACGAGGCGAGTACAAAGCAGACCACCAACATAGCGTTGTGCCACACGCCTGCACTCACTACTCGAAGTCGCGCGCGTTGGCCACGAAGTTGATCCGGCAGCTGGACATACGCCACCGGGATGGCTGGAAAAAAGACATACAGGCCCATAGAAAGAGGCTCGACGTGGTGCAGTGCGGCAGCCACAGCATGTCCAGCCTCGTGGAGCACTTGAGACGCAAGGCCCACGGGCACGAGGGCCGCGGCGTCTCGCAGGGGGAGGTTGACGCCAGGCACGAGCGGCGTAAGCCAAAGGGACGAAGCGTCTGGCACGGCATCGCGTTTCGCAAGTCGGGGCGACACACGCAGGAACAGTTGACAGCACGTCACTAGTACCACGGCAAGGGATGCGACCAAAGCCAGACCCGCCACCACGATGCCCACGTCGTACAGCGCTAGGACAGCACGATAGGCTCGGCCGTGCATGCATGGCCGAACGATCGCAGCGGGCCACTCATTCAACGCAACTGTGTCGTAATGCACGACACCAGGCGTGACTTGCACATGGCTGCGGCGCACCGTGCGTCGCGCAGCATACCCCAGTGCCCAGACGCAGGCTGCCCAGGCCAGCCATGGGAGCATGAATGGGGTAAAAGGCACCCACGCACGGACTTCGGCCGATGATCGCTCCCACGGCTTTCTCTCATCCCGGTGGACGACAGGTCGAGCGAATGAGCACGGGCGTCCAAATGTGGGGCGTGACGCCGCCTATCTCGCTGAGCGGGCCGACGGAAAAGGACTTGGAGATTACGCAGGCCCTGGAGGAGGAGCTGCGTGCGAATAATGTGTTTGAGTCGTCGGAAGAGGCCAAGCTCCGAGAGGTGGTGCTAGGCCGCGTCGATGCCCTTGTCAAAGAGTTTGTGTACCGCGCCTCGATCCGGCATGGCCTATCTGAGAACGCGGCGCGTGCCTCGGGTGGCAAAATCTTCACGTTTGGCTCCTACCGACTGGGTGTACATGGGCCCGGCTCGGATATCGACACGCTGTGCGTAGCTCCCAAGCACGTCCAGCGCGAAGACTTTTTCGAGATCTTCGAGGCCCTGTTAAAGGAGCGCGATGACGTCACGGAAGTAGCAGCCGTGCCAGAAGCATACGTCCCGCTGATCAAAACCAAGTTTATGGGCATCTCGATCGATTTCCTCTTTGCACGCATTCCCCTGCCGCGCATCGACGACGCTCTTGAGCTGCGCGACGATAATCTACTCAAGAACCTCGATGAGCGCGACGTCCGCAGTCTTGGTGGCTCGCGCGTGACGGACGAAATTCTGCGCCTCGTGCCCAACGTGCATGTATTCCGCCTGGCCCTACGCTGCATCAAGCTGTGGGCCGGTCGCCGAGCTATTTATGCAAACGTTCTCGGGTTCCTCGGTGGTGTAGCGTGGGCCATGCTTGTCGCGCGCATCTGCCAGCTGTACCCAAATGAAGTGGCGGGTGCGATCGTGAGCCGCTTTTTCCTCATTTTGCTGCAGTGGAAGTGGCCCCAGCCTGTGCTGCTCAAGCCCATCGAAGACGGGCCCCTGCCTATCCGCGTATGGAATCCGCGACTCTACCCGACTGACCGACTCCATCGCATGCCGATCATCACACCTGCATACCCATCGATGTGTGCGACTCACAACGTCACACAATCGACACAGATGGTCATGACACAGGAGTTTCAGCGGGGTAGCGAGATTGTCGACCGCATTTTCCTCGGCAAGGCTACCTGGAAGGAACTCTTTGAGAAGCACGACTTTTTCCACAGGTACAAGTACTACCTGCAGGTCATTGCCTCGTCGGGCTCGGCGGATCTACAGCTCAAGTGGGAAGGCACGGTCGAGTCCAAGCTGCGTCAGCTCATCATGAAACTTGAGCTTGTTCCCTCCCTGCTCATTGCTCATCCATTTGTCGATGGATTCAATCATGAGTGCGTGTGCTATACGGATGAGGAGGTGAGACAGGTAGCCACGGGCGAAATGCCGCCAGACGTGGCCGCTCGCTCCAAGCTACAGGACTTGCCGCCAGAAGGCGATGCCGCAAAGGTAAAGGACCAGGAGGCGCAAGATAAGGCCTCGGACCGGCGAACCGTCTACACCACTACCTTTTACATCGGGCTCAAAGTCGAGCCACGGCAGGCCCATGAAACGTCCGTTCGCCGCTTTGATATCTCGTATCCGACGTTGGACTTTACTCAACGCGTCAAGCAGTGGGACCAGTACGACGAGTCAGCTATGGGCATTGTCGTCCGCCATATCAAAGGGTACGTCTCAACCACTCACGTCAGATCCCATTTGCCCGATTACGTATTTGAGGGAGATCCACGTCCTAGGAAAGGGCCGGCAAGCAAGCGAGCCAAGAACAAGGTGCGTTTTTTCTACTTACCATCAGCATCCAGATTCGGCTACAGAGGATTCTGCGAAAAAAATCAAGGTGTCTGAGGCTGTGCCTTCGACCACCCCAGAATCAGGTTCGACGTCATAGAGGCCGTGCGTGGCTCACATAGTGTGTTGTACAACACGTGTGGCGGACCCAGCGGTGTGTGCATGGGCCACCTGATCGATGCGCCGCCGTTTGTGATTGGCGCCTCCATCGATCCAATTCGCTTCGCGTGGCAAGCCGACAGCTCATGCGCAGGTACTTCACAGCGACTCTCTCATCATGCCGGACACTGAATCAACGTGCTGCGTCATAGTATGATCAACGTGCACAGACCTATTTTTTCATGTAGGCTGGGCTGCTAAAAGCAACACCAGGTCGAAGCCAGACCCTAGGCCCCGATGTCGCGAATAGTTGCGTGGGTCGTATGGTTCACTGCGCTTGTTCTCATCGTGAGCGCAACTGCAGAATCAATGAATAGTACCAAGAAACCGCTCACCAGCAAGCCCAAGTCGCTGAAGAAGAACACGTCGCGCTTTACTCCCACTCGCTCCACGACCTCCAAGCCGCCCCTATCTAGCTCGTCAAACTCGACCCCAGAGACACTCGTGTCAACGGCATGGCCATCCACCACTAAATCTTTGTTAAACAAGTCAAAATCCAGGCCTTTGCCTCATACAGTGAATGCAAGTCACTCAGTCTTCCCGCCAAGTACCCTTGTGCCGTCGAAACATGCCTCGCCTAGTTCGTCCAGCCTAACCTCATCAACTAAAGGCCGCGCATCGTCTACACACGGAAGAGGATATACTCATTCGTACAAAGCATCACCGAGTGCTGAAGAAACAACCTCTACCAATGCTTCCACATTTGCCTCGCCGAGATCTCGTGAGAATTTAAGCCGATCTCTCCTTTCGTCACCACTATCAACGAGGCACCCTTCTTCGCTTCGCAATTTCGCGTCTACACATGACTCGTTTTCATCGCACACACGGCATTCCAGCTCAGAAATGACGAATACATCGAGAGAGACCAGGCGCTTGACATCTACGAAGCCCAATAACATGTCGACGCTGAGAACAGGCCGTGAAACCGACTCCAGCAAGGCAGCCTCGATGCGATCAAGAGTGCCTCCATCACTTATATGGAGCTCTCTGCCTCGTTTTTCGTTAGACTTTGCAACTTTGTCAATGCGGCGGTCTGTGAGTTCTCGGTCGCAGCGTTGGTGGTCACACAGCACCGGTTCTGGATCACCATTTCTGATATCAACTATGGCGACAGCGTCGCAAGGAAGTCAGTCTCATCGAGCTCCTATGCCAGGCGCTTTATCTGAAGCCATTGGCGGTATGAGAGTATCGAAACGGCCCCTGAAGACGCCGCCGGGCTCGAGATATGCTTTCTTGAACACCGATTCTCTCTTGCTCCCTGAGACGACAATGGTGACGAGCCGCGAAAGTATCACGCTCGCCTCGACACAGAGCACTTTGACCTCGTCCATCCCAAGCACCATGCCACTGACGATCGACCCAGAAAACAAGCAGGCGGCAAAACCCCTGAACAATACGCTAATTTCGATCTTGTTTAAACCTTCCCTTTCATGGACATGGCTTTCGGTGCAGCGCGGTACAAGTGCTCAAGTCTTTACTTACATGCCAGAAATCTTGGCACATGCTCTAAGTATCAAAGAGTCAGATGTCAAAACCATTCAGCTACGACGCTACGAACAACAACAAGGCAATAGCACTGTGCAACGGACTTTGTACTTGGCCTATATACCCGCACAATATGGCATCCAGCTGCAGCATCTCATTGCTGACAGGACATCGAAGTTTTACCACCCGGAGGGAGATAAGGTCTCACGCGAATTGGCTCAAGAAGTGGACCCAGCCAGTGACTTGTTTTTGTTTGCGACCCAGCCTGATGACGGCATGGATAGCACGATGCCTATTGTCACGCGCAATGCTCTTGTGGGCAGTTTTGTCGGCCTAGGCGGTGCAGTGACCCTCGGCGTGCTTATTTGGCTGGTGCAACGACGCCTGAAAAAAAAAAAGGTAGCGGCAGCTCATTGAAAGTAAGGCGGAGTGACTCTATCTTGTCGTTTGGTAACGATTCACCTGATCCCTACTTGGATGAGATTCCACCGAGACAGCGCCCGACCACGGGGGGCAGCTTTTTCGCAGGCGATGCGGCAGGGTCTAGCACCGATGTGTTTCAGCGACAACAGGGTGTGACGGGCATCATTGACGTGAGTCATCCAGACAAGCTCCACCCGCTGTGTCGCACTCATTCATGCGACATTGACTCGCTGAGCGAGTCCGAGAGGAAGCGCAGTGTGCCAGCATCGCCTCTGCCAGAGCACGTGTTCTTCAAGGAGCGACGAATTCCAAGTATATCTGTCTATGCAATGGATTTGGACGGGCAAGCGTCACTTGCACAGTCCAGTGGCGACACTATTCGCGCTCGAACAAGAGAGAAAGACCTAACAAGCCAAGCACAATATACTTGAGCGCTGGGAAATCGTTCAGCAAAATGGTTACATAGCCAGCATAGGGAATGAATCTGTTATGGTGAGAGTTAGGTCCACGTACCCTTGAACGCGCCCCACAATTTGGTCATCGCGGATCCATCGTGGCCCTTTGTATAACATAATATCGTCACCGTGATTGTTGTCGCCCTTGGTAAGAAGTAGCTGGCCATGCTTCTTTTTTGGATTCGGTCGTGTCTCTGTCACACGGTGCACAATAGGGATCTCAGTGCCAGGCACACTGTACACGGTAATTTCGCCCACTTCAATCGGCTTACTTCCCATCGTCAGAAACAGGAGATCACCGCGGTGAAAGGCAGGTTCCATGCTGCCACTCAACACGACGACCACGGGCGACTCGCTATTCGTCACGATGCCTAGGCCCTTCCACACAGCCAGCGCCATGGCAATCACATGCAGCATTTGCACGAACTGCGCCATCTGGCGTCGCCATGATGTCGCGCGCATGGTATCAGCTACGCCAGACAGCATCGTCGTCGCAACAACGAGGGGCTCTGTGACACTGAGCGTGCCTTGTATTTGCCACGTGGGCTGACGGCAACTACGTGGAGAGGCGTCCCACAGGGCTTCACGTACGCTTTGCCATGGCAACGCGGCCGCGGCCGAGGCCGCGAGTGCGACGAGCCGATACAGAAGATCGCCCGAACCAGGGCTCTGACGATGTGTTCTTCTTTGCAAAGCGCGCACGAACCGCAGACGCGCAAGACGCGTCCGGTGGTATGGTGGAGGAGGCGGATGTGTCAGGTCCGTCGCGACGAAATCGAAAGGCTCTGTCCTATGATTGGGTGGCACACGGCCCCAAGAAGGAGGCCGTCGAGCCGCTTTCGTCCACAAACACGATACCCGAGGAAGTAGCACCGCATGATCGGAGTGTAAGTCTGTCTCCACCTCCGCCCGAACTAGAGCAAGAGGCCCAGACGTATGCGCGACAAGCGATTGAGCAAGTGACCAACACGCAGCGAGACAGACTACGAGCACTAGAAACCACCGCTGGCCTATTCGACGATCCATCTAGCGATACGTCACTGGAACTGAATGCGGATCTCGCGCAGTTTTACCGTGGACATGATGCTCATCGGTTAAGAGAGCGTGCGATCGAACGTGAGATGGAACGCCAACGATCCGCTCAGGAGGAGCGAGAATGCGTCGCTGATGAAGACTGTGGCGAACCCGCACAGGTGTTTGAAGTGTTGGACTCGTCTGATGACGACAGAGTGCTTGCAAAGCCGGCTTCTTCCATGCCTCCATCGTCACCACCACCCGATGCAGAGGACACCGCAGGCACATGGCTTCTTATGCTCCGTGGGGCACGACACCTCGAGGTCCAGGTGCGTGTGCGACCAACGACGCAGGTGCATACTATGCTGGCTCACTTCTTGCACACGCATGCACACGCTCTCTCACAGGAGGAGAAAGCGTCTATTTATATGACGTTCGAGGGCGAGCGACTTGATCCACACACGAGCGTAGAAGAATTGGACGTGGAAGACGATGACCTACTGGATGTTATGTGGTAATATCTAGGCACCTTTGTAGTTGTATTTTAAGGCATTCAAGCCCAGAGTGTCCCTTTCGGCCTTGTACATCCACCACTCGACCAGCAAGTGAATCGACAAGGCAAGGAAGGGAAACGACCACCACGCCGCATCGTCAAAAGCGCCGGCACCAAACGTGATAAGGGGGACGGGCCATGTGCACACCCAAAGGAAGCCCAGGTAAACGATCTGTGGCGGAAGGACTTTGATCAGTTCGACTTTTTGGGACTGTTTTGTCGGGTCCGCCCGCACGTTGCTCGACGGCTGTAAGCGAAGATCGCGGAGCACAGGCACGATCCATTGGGGAGCCGAGCCGTAGGGATGCGGCTGATTCGGGTACGCTACTGGCTTGAGTTGGACAAAACCTGCGCGCGTTGCGCATTCGTACGCGGCAAGGTACATAAAGAAGGCTAGGGTCGAAGTGACAGCGAGGTAAATGGGGAAGGCAGGGAGGTACGTGAGATCCTCGTCTGTGCCGATCTTTCCCTGAGCATGAAAGTATAGCGTCATATGACTCTTCGGGTGGTTGCCCATCAGATACGTCGGGATCGGCGTAGCGTACAAAAAGAAGATGAGTCCGTAGATGACAAGGATGCCAACGCGGTAGATATAGTTGGCCTTGTGGTTGTCGTGGCGGATCTGCTCGATCACTTGCTCCTGCTCGGCATCGTCCATCGCATGCGTGTCGTCATACTGTGAAAGTAATTCATCGTGCGCGCCTGGCTGACGCTTCAGATCTAGTTGTTGAGACGACGACATGGTGTGGAAAGAGCAGAAGAAGGACCACAGGCGCGCGTTGCTTTTTTCTAGAACACGTCGCCCTCCACACCACCACGAGTTCCGTGGATCAGAAAGAGCATGGCGTCCGCCGAGCCATTCGATGTCAACTTGCTGCATGTGCAGTGGAAAAACCCCGAGTATCTTGCGTTTCTGAGCGCACAGAAAGGTGGTGTGAATGCAGGGCAATCCGTGCTGGATGCGTCGAATGTAATGGAGTATTTCAGCACGTCTCCCTTTTACGATCGGCGCAGTAACAATGAGCATGTGCGAATGCAGAGCGCCGTGCTCGTGAATCAAGCCCTGATGTCAGCGCACCAGTCAGGTACGGATGCTATGCAGAATGTGGCGAATATGCTCGAAACCGAACTCAAACGCTTCACCGGCTTAGAATTTGCACTAGTACATGCAAGGCCACCGGTTTGTTTCATCATACACAAGCGCTGGCGACACTCGCCAGACAAGGTCGACAAGCCATTAGCATCGTACTATATTATAAATGACTGCATTTATCAGGCGCCGGACATATATACAATTTTGTCGACGCGGCTTCAATCGTCGATCAAGGGACTGCACTCAACGCTGCGCGAGCAGCGCGAGCATCGCTCGACATTTAGTCCACGTCGGGGGCACTATGGCCGCTTTCTCACCATGGATCCTACGTGACGCGATCAATGGCGTTGCCGCTTTTGGGGTATAGACGCATCGTCGTGAGGGGTATCGTCCGTTTTAGGGGTGCCCAGCATAATGTCCAGGCCCAGAATGCCTTTTCGTCCGAGTCCTGTGAAACCGCCTTTGATCGGACCACGGCACACAGGGCAGACTCCTTTGATGCGCTCTGTGCCATTGGAAGCACGCATGCGGGTCGCAGACGTGGCCGGTGTGGCCGGTGGACGTTGGTCCTGGGCCTGGCGGTGTCGTTGATGCACTAGCTCATGAAATAGGCCTCGCGTGCCATGGACCGACGCGCCTGCGGCGTTCGCCAGAGCCAAGGCGCCGCCACTGCCAAACGGTGTGAAGGGACTTTCACCGTATCCAGACTCTCGCCCAACTGTATTGAACTCCTGGCGCAGATTCGTGGACAACGAGTCGTAGAGGCACGAGCCACAAAAAATGTGGCCGCAGGGCGTCACGCTAATATTCGTGGGTGGACATAGGCAAATAGGGCACTTGTAGGAAGACAACAGCGTGTGTGAGGCAGTGGGTCTCGGTGGTGCATGGGCAGCACGACGAAGGGCTTCGCGTGCCGCATTCATGCGTTGTCGTCGAAGCTCGTTGGGCGAGAGCCGCCGCACCGATTGCACCTGCCACTCACATTCGCTGGGGTCTTCGTCATCACTCGACAAGAGAATCGGCTCCAATGGAGTACGTGTATCATCTAAGGCTGCATTGGGTTCATTGGAAGATGTTGCTTCACGAAGCATGCTTCATGTGCCACACGCAACCACGCTCACCGCAGAGACCCACAAACAACACGACGGCGGTGCTGCGAATGTGCCAGGATGAAGTGGAGGAACGTCAACTCCACATGTGGGATTGCTTACCTAGCCACCAGCTCGGATAGGCCGAGTCGGTCGAAACCGGGGGACGTTGACGGGGCATTTGTGCAAATGAGGGACGTTTGCTGGGCGAGGCCCGCACATGGCGGCCGGGCTCCGCTGAGTACAGGCGGCGCGCTGCCAATTTCTTCTCCTTTCTCCCTGTGAGAGTTTTTCTCTACGGGTCGTCCATACACAGCCTTTTTGGCCACTTGTCGTGATGTCGGCTCGTTTGTTCTTGGCTAACCCTATCAAGGGCAACATGCGTCTGTCGATGCCGGCTGCTCGCTCGCTGGCTACGGCTGCTATCCGTCAGCCCCTCACACAGGTGACGATGCTGCCCAACGGTCTTACGGTGGCTACGGAGTCCAACCCATCGGCTCAGACGGCCACGGTGGGTGCGTGGATTGACGCTGGCTCTCGTTCGGAGACACAGCGCAACAACGGCACGGCCCACTTTCTCGAGCACATGGCGTTCAAGGGTATGTGTGCAAGTCGGTGACACTAACCAGCAGGCACGAACAACCGTACGCAACACGGCCTTGAGCTTGAGGTCGAGAACCTCGGCGCGCATCTAAATGCTTACACGTCGCGTGAGCAGACGGTATTCTACGCCAAGGCGTTCCGCCAGGACGTCGGCAAGGCGGTGGACATTGTGTCCGACATTTTGCAGAACTCGAAGCTCGACGCCTCGGCTATTGAGCGCGAGCGCGACGTGATTCTGCGTGAGCAAGAGGAAGTCGAGAAGCAGGCGGAAGAAGTGGTGTTTGACCACCTGCACGAGGTGGCGTTCCAGGACCAGGCGCTTGGCCGAACGATTCTCGGCCCGAAGGAGAACATCCTGTCGATTAGCCGTGACGACCTGACCAACTACATTCAGTCGAAGTACACGGCCGACCGCATGGTGCTCGTGGGCGCTGGTGGTGTGGAGCACGAGGAGCTTGTCAAGCTGGCTGAGAAGCACTTTAGCCACCTGCCTGTGGCGCAGAACCCGATCCGCCTGGGCGAGAACCAGTACGAGCCCAGTCGCTTTATCGGCTCGGAAGTACGTGTGCGTGACGATACGTCGTCGACGTGCAACATTGCCATTGCCGTGGAAGGTGCGAGCTGGAAATCGCCTGACTACTATCCCATGCTCGTGCTCCAGTCGATCTTTGGTAACTGGGACCGTTCGCTTGGCTCGTCCCCGCTCATGTCGAGCCGTCTCTCGCACATTGTGTCGACCAACAACCTGGCCAACTCGTTCATGCACTTTAGCACTTCATACTCGGACACGGGTCTGTGGGGTGTGTACATGGTCAGTGAGAACCACATGAACCTGGACGACATGGTGCACTTTACGCTCAAGGAGTGGCAGCGCGCGTCGACGGGTCCGTCGCCCGCTGAGGTCGAGCGTGCCAAGTCGCAGCTCAAGGCGTCGCTCCTGCTGGGTCTGGACGGCACGACTGCTATTGCCGAGGACATTGGTCGCCAGCTCATTACGACAGGCAAGCGCGCGACGCCGCAGGAGATTGAGGCGGCCATCAACTCCGTGACGCCTGCTGAGATTCAGCGCGTGGCGCAGAAGTACATCTGGGACAAGGACATTGCCATCGCCGCCACGGGCCGCGTTGAGGGTCTGCTGGACTACAACCGTATCCGTGCGGACATGTCGACGCTCATCTACTAAGCACGTAGTCGTCGCAGGTAGCTGACACAAGCCGCCTCTGGATGGATATGTGGATATAGGAATGCCTTGATTTTATCTATATCATCAGTGTGGTGTGGGTGGGAGGGAATTAGGCCCGGATCATGCACTAAAGGAGTCAGCAGAGGTGTACGTACCTGAGGTGCATCCTGGCTCCTCGTGTTAAGAATCAAGGCCACAATGAGACCGTATAGACCCAGCACTTCGGCGAAAATGAGGATAAGAATCATACCGATGTACAAGCGAGGTTGCTGAGCCGTGCCGCGCACACCAGCGTCACCCACAATACCGATAGCGAAACCAGCAGCCAAACCAGCCAGACCGACAGAAAGACCAGCGCCCAGCTGGATGAAGCCAGCGTACAAGGTCATGGGCGACTTGAGGTCGCCAGAGATGAGCACACTCACCACGAGACCGTAAATCTATGGGGTCAGTCGCGCCGCTCATACGTACAGCAATGATACCAGCCATAACCACGGGAATAATGCAGCGAATCAGAAGATCAGGGCGGAGCACACCCATGGCCGAAATACCAACACCCGACTTGGCCGTGCCGTAACTGGCACCCAGACCTGCCCTGTTAGCATGCGCGCGCACCGTCCATGCACATACACGTAAACACAATAGCTGCCGTCACACCCATGGCACCGAAGAAGGGTGCATACACAGGGCACATCTCCATGTTGATGCTCTCGCTCATGCTGGGCTACGAAGACAAAGGGACAGACTCGGCTCGGTAACGTCGCAGATGTCTGGCCACGCAACGCAGCCCGCCTGCCACGGGCCGCTCGCATGGCCTGCTGCCGCCCGCGCCCTTGCCTCTGCCGCGTCTCTCGGCCGTATGTGCATCACGTGTGGCTGAGTAAAACCGAGTCATACGACGACGCTTGTGGGCCCCAGCGTCATGTATGGGGTCTCGGTCGTGGCCACCTTCCATCGCGATGACGACGCCGCAAGCCAAGCCGCCACGCACCATCTATCAAAAGATTTTTGATGCACATCTCATCTCGGAAGAGGAAGATGGCACGTGTCTTATCTACATCGACCGTCATCTTGTGCACGAAGTTACATCCCCACAGGCGTTTGAGGGCCTGCGCTTGGCAGGTCGGCCAGTGCGCCGGACGGACTGCACGCTCGCCACCGTCGACCACAACATCCCAACGGTGAGCCGCGATCATTTCAAAAACACCGAAACATTCGTTCAGGAAAGTGACTCGCGTCTCCAGTGCATTACGCTCGAGCAAAACGTCAAGGAGTTTGGCCTCACGTTCTTTGGCCTCACAGACAGCCGCCAGGGCATTGTGCACGTCATCGGCCCCGAACAGGGATTCACGGTGCCCGGTGCTACGCTCGTTTGTGGCGACTCGCACACGTCGACGCACGGTGCCTTTGGCGTGCTTGCCTTCGGTATTGGCACGTCCGAGGTCGAGCATGTGCTTGCCACGCAGACGCTGCTCCAGAAGCGCATGAAAAACATCCTCATCGAGGTAAATGGCGATCTCCCGGAAGGCGTCACAAGTAAGGACATTATGCTGCACATCATCGGCCTCATTGGTACCGCAGGCGGTACCGGCGGCGTGCTAGAATTCGCTGGATCTACCATTCGCCGTCTGTCCATGGAGGCACGCATGAGTATGTGCAACATGAGTATCGAGGCTGGTGCGCGTGCAGGACTCGTTGCGCCAGACGAGATGACGCTAGACTACCTGCGTGGTCGCCCGCTCGTGCCCAAGGGCGAAGAATGGGACCGTGCCGCAGCGCATTGGCTCTCACTCGCGAGCGATCCGGGCGCCCAGTACGACAAGGTCGTGAAAATCGATGCCCAGGACATTCCGCCGACCGTGACGTGGGGCACGAGTCCTCAGGACACCGTGTCCATCACGGGCCAGGTACCTGATCCGGCAAAGGCCCCAAGCGAGGAACTCGCTAACGAATGGACGCATTCGCTCAAGTACATGGGTCTCGAGCCCAACACGCCCATCGAGCAGATCAAGATTGACAAGGTGTTCATCGGCTCTTGCACCAACTCGCGCATTGAGGACCTGCGCGCCGCCGCGCGGATCCTACACGGCCGCAAGGTCGCGCCCCACGTCCAGGCCATGCTCGTGCCTGGCTCCGGTCTCGTGAAAAGGCAGGCCGAAGCAGAAGGCCTCGATGCCGTGTTCAAGACCGCAGGGTTTGACTGGCGCGAAGCAGGCTGCTCCATGTGCCTCGGAATGAACCCGGATCAGCTGTCGCCGGGCGAGCGATGTGCGTCTACATCGAACCGCAACTTTGAGGGCCGACAGGGCGCAGGTGGTCGCACCCATCTCATGAGTCCAGCCATGGCCGCCGCTGCGGCCGTGACCGGATACCTGACCGATGTGCGCAAGCTTATGAAGGGTCAGTTGCCTGGCTTCCCAGCCACCTCCTCGCAGTTCGACGTGACACCCAAGGATCCACGCGCCTTTATCGAGGAAGGCATCCTGCACGCACCCGTCGTCTCGGCACCTCCGCCTGTGATGCACCACGCACCCGTAGCTTCTGCTGCTACGGCCAAACACCCGGATGCGAGTGCTCAGGGCATGCCGGCCTTTCGTGTACTGAAAGGCATTGCCGCGCCCATGGAGCGCTCCAATGTTAACACCGACGTGATCATTCCCAAGCAGTTCCTAAAAACCATCAAGCGTACAGGTCTCGGCTCGGCACTGTTCTGGCCATTGCGGTATGACGTGCAAACGAACGAGCCGAACCCCGACTTTGTGCTGAACAAGGAGCCATACACGCATGCCAAGATTCTCGTAGTCGCCGGCAGCAACTTTGGCTGCGGCTCTTCGCGTGAGCACGCACCTTGGTCGCTCCTCGACTTTGGTATCCGCGCCGTGATTGCGGAGAGCTTTGCCGACATTTTCCGCAACAATATGACCAAGAACGGCCAGCTGCCCGTCGTGCTCGAGCCAGAACAAATTCAGCGTGTGCTGCAGGATGCACAAGCCGGCAAGGAGGTGACGGTGGACCTTGAGCAACAAAAGGTGATTTGTGAGGACGGCACGGCATTTGGCTTCCAAGTCGCACCATTCACACGCCACTGTCTGTTGCACGGTCTTGACGATATTGCGCTGACGCTGCAAAAGGAAAAGGACATTTCCGCTTTTGAGCAGCAACGCCAAGATACGCCATGGCTCAACGGTGTCGTATACGGCAAAGGCATTTCAGCCGCCGAAGCACGTATGGCCAAGTCTACCACAGATTGGTAATCTCTATACGAAACGCGCCTGTAGAGTCTGAGCGAGCTGCTTTGCATAGGATGCACCCACGTCCGCTGCCTTGTGTATCGCATCGAGCGTCAACTCGCCACTACCTCGCTGTCGAATGCCGTAGATGTGTCCACGAGCAGAGGCAAGCACAGCGATGCTAGACGACAGGGCCGTCTCTTCTTCGAGCGTGGGATCGAGAAGATATGTGTCCTCAAAGGGGTATATAGAAATGCATACAGGCACATCCTCACGACCAGACAAAAGACGCCCATGATCCCATTCATTCTCCAAAGCAAAGTCCACAGCATCGTCAATGGCAGCCGACGACGATGGCTTCCGGCCCCGCGTAATAAACTTGATACCGGCCGGATCGTCTTGGTCTACCTCGTCATCTTGCCGCGCAGCCGCTTTGTCCAAAGCAAGGATCTTGGTGCCAGGTATCCGCGCTTGGTACATCGCACAAAACGCCGCCGCAAAGACAGCGTCCAAGACATTCCCGCCACTCCACGACATCACATAGACGTCGAGATGCAGCACCCAGTACCGTGCATATGGCACCACGATAAACTGGCGCGCATCTAATGGTCCAATCGAGTTGCCTGTAAGGGCATAGCATGCTTGTAGCATATCCTGTACGGTATCGGTAATCATCGCCAGTTCTGTCGCATTGTGCTCGTGCAAAAGAGCCGGCGAGTACTCGACCATAACTTGTACACGCGGACTCGGTGGGAGCCACGGCGCAAATTCCAAATCTGTTGACACATTTACATGTGGTGCATCGTACGATTCAATCTCTGCCTTGACACCACAATGCACCTCAGTACTGCCCAGCACTACTCGCGCCGAGCCATCAGCTTGAAGCGACAAATCCGTATCAACCTGCATCATCCGGTATTCGTGCAAGCCACGCCTATCTGCGCGCTCCGCAGGCTTCGAGCGAAGCCCATCAAGCAAGTAGCTCTGTTCCGTCCGTGAAAGCGTCGCTGGTGGCATGCAGCCGAACATGATGCAGACGCTGAGGACAAGGCTCGTATGTGTCACGTGATGTGACAGGGCACGCGTTGGATTACGCGTGGAGGTGGGACGACCAACACAGGGCACGGCTTCCTCTACGACAGGCCGTCATGGGCGACGTGCAGCCGCGTGGATCGCTGCAGTTACTGTCAGACAGCGGCGACATTGAAGTAGCGCGATTCCAAATAAAAAAAGAAACCACGACGCTAGGAAGAGCCCTCACGAATGACGTGCGACTGTTGCTCGAAGATGTGAGTCGTAAGCACTGCACGATTCAGTTTGACAGTGAGAATCGTGCTGTGTTGCATGTGATGGGATCCGGTGGTGTATGGCATAACGATGTGCATGTCAGACCAAGCGCTAATGACACCCAAATCAAATTGAATGATGGTGATAAACTTCAAATTTCCAAGCACACACTCACCTTTTCGTATGTGACAGCGGCGCCAGCATCTCCAAGAAAACGAAAGCCTCAGATGGCTGCACCTGAGTCTCCTGCCACACCACGTCGTCAAAGTGCTCGAATCAAGGCACGTGCTAGCATGCCTTGTTTCCGAACGGCGTGGACTCCTGAGCGAGCCATGCGGCCCATCCCTCTGACGCAGCAAACTGCACCGACAGAGCCTGCTCAAAGCAATTCGAATATTGTGGCTGTGGAACAGCCTAAGACGCCTCAGGCGCCCACTATGATCTTGGCCGACTTGAATGTCTGGCAACGCACATCCTTAGAAACGAATGTGCCTGAGACGCATAAAGATGTGCATCCAGGACCAGAATCTGACCTCCAAAATGACACGGCTATGGTGAATGAGACGGCGAACACTTCTCAGCGAGGAGATTGCCCGGAACGTGACCAAACGGAGCCTGAAGCCACTGGCTCCGAAGCTTCTGTCCAACAAGCATCTGAATCCGGTCCTATTGATCTTAAATCCACGGATCCCAACTCAGTCGAGCCAGAGCCTGTCGATCCTAAACCCGCTGATCCTGTTGCCATTCAATCTAATCTCTTTGAGCTTGCCCAAGTTAAGCAGGAGCCTCTCGATCCCCATCCTTTTGATCCGGAATCTACGGAGTCTCATCCCAATAGTCCCGGACCTATTGAGTCACATCCTGCTGATCCCCAACCTCTCAAACTGAATGCTAATGACGCCCAATCCATTCATATTGACTCCACTGAATTCGAGGCCGCCGAACCAGAAAGACTGGGATTCGACCACGCCGAGCTTGAGCCCAAATTAGATCAGCATCTTGAATCTCAGCCTATCGTGCCGGGCGAAGCTCAAGGATTTTATGAAGCGCTTGATGACCATGTGTCGCAGGCATACACAAAAGAGAGCTCAGCTGAAGAAAAGGAAAACGAGCCGCATGACACATCCGATCTTACACTGTGTCTCGATGAGCTGGAGGAGCAAGAAGTGGTTGACGCTAACCGTCTGCTCTCTGCTGCAATGCCCACGACGCCACGGTTTCCACCAACCACGCCGCTCAGGTGGTCGCCTGCTAAGTCGCGCAAAGTGAGTCTTCGAACAGCAACACTGCTGAAGCGCAGTGCTCAGCTTCCCATTGTGCCTCTGGTGGATATGGAGCCTCAGTGTGCTCAGACGCCTCCTCCATCAGTTAACTCCCGCATTCCTACGTCGACAGATTCTAAAGACATGGAGCTCAGCGCTATGTCATCAGACGAAGAGGATGAAGAAGTCGATTCAAGTTTGGAGCTGCAGTGTGCCTCATCGCCACTGCCACAACGGCCTCTACATTCATTCATGACGCCGCAAACCAAGCGACAGGAAAAGCCTATGCTCCGGCGCATGTCGTGCTCTGAGATGGATCAGCCGACATTACGGCGTCAGCCATCATGGCAATGGCTGAAAAATCTTTTCTCGCCATCAAGAAAGGCAGCACAAGAATCAACCAAAGAACAAGAACCGGTGCCATTGGGGTCAGAACATGCTTCTTCAGAGGTTCCTGAACAAGACGAACAGGAATCCTTTTTTGATGCTAGTGGTGACATGGACATGACAAGTGTGCATCATGTCACCACACCAAAAGTAAATGAGAAAAATCTGGCTCCAACGCCGGATATGCATGTGCTGAAGCATGTGTTTGCCGAGCCGAAGCAGGCGGTATCAGCTGAGGCGACTATGCATCACTTCCGGCATATGATGTCTGAACCTAAACAAACTTCAGCCATGGATCTGAGCATGAGCAGTGCATGGACTGCTATGGAGGAACAAGTACGCGATGTACCCCAAGAGGCCAGTGTGCCTGCTCAGACGCTTCAGGTCCTAACGCCCGAAACAGATCAACTCACCAAGCATCGTGCAACACGCACTGTACCAAAGAAAGAGCCCTATGTCCCCGTTCGACGGCAGCTTCCACCGCGTAATGCCGTGAAAATGTCGCGTATCGGTTCATTATCTACATCAACTACTAGAACGGCGAGTGAGCAGCAGGCGGCACAAACTGCTTGTGCGGTACCTCCAGACACGCGACTGCGCCGTTCTGGCATGGCTTCTTCTTTACCGGTAGCCAGAGCCGGTACCACCACACGCACTCGTGCGACCAAAGAGTCGATCACAAATGACCGTGAAGATGCTACATTGAATAAGCGTGTGACCCGTGGTGCATCAAAAGCACGGAAAATCTGATTTATGGGTATGCACCCGAGCTATTTACAAGTATGGTTTCACATAAAAGGTCTGGAAAGGGCATGCTTACCCAGGGGAAATTTTGCCATCACATCTAATCTTGGAAGGATTAATTGTCCAGCGTAAAAATGGCTTCCCCAGGGACGTGGAGGAACGAATTGTTTTGCGAATTTATCTATCGCCCTCGACTTTATTTGTCCCACATTTCCTCGGCGCAAATCAGAAATAAGTAGCACTGTTTACATAGGAGACATTTAAAGCCAGGGCCATTTTTATTCATCTTGCAGAATCGCATCCATCAACAACGTGTACTATTGGCTTATGCGCTAGATGAGTTTCAATCGCAAACTAAATGGTGACAGAGGAGACAATAAATTGCCTCCTTTGGATTTGTGAATAATCCATGTGATTGGTTTTAGTTCATGGCAAAAGTAGTGGTGTGCGTGTATTTGATTACCAATGGCCCGTTTGTAGCAGAAAATGTAAATGTATGCAAACAGACAGGGGACATCAGGTCTCTCCAGACTTTTCTACTGATCGTTTTTGCCTATCGCAGCAAGCTGAGCAGTTTTTTTACTTGTCAGTGACGGTTTAATTGGATTTTTTTCCTGAATTTCGTTATATTCTCGCCTTCTGCGTCCATTCCGTCACTTGCGTTCTGCTGCCTGCGTTCCTTGATAGGGGCGTATTAGAATCATGCAATGGACTAGCCAGCAGGATAGAAGAAACGGGGCTGTTAGGATGGACGCAGAAAGGTCGTCAGTAACTCCGTACCATGGCTCATCTCACGATGTACCCCAGGAGATTTCTACAAGACACCCCGGCACATCTGCACCGCCCGACTCGGCCCCGCTACATCACCTTCCCCCCATCAGTATGACTTGTCCCCCTCCACGCCCAAGTATGAGCTCATCTCGTATGCCTCTCTTCAGGGCCAACACGGTTCACACTGTGACGCATCGTGATTATTTTAATCACTTTTACTACTATAAAGACTACGCTTCGCCTTTATCGACCGCACCACGAGCTTCCGCGAGCCACTTGCATCGCAGCCTTTTGGATAGTCCAGGATCATTTGCTCGTGACCACGGTGCCCGATTCAGGGCGAAACCGATTCGATCTCAAACGTTGCCCACTTTTCAAGACTTGACATCCAGGCGCGTGCATCCTTACGCATCACATGCGGAGCGTAAGGCGTGGGACGCAAGCAGGTCAAGAATACCTCTCATGGATGCAAGAGATAAATGCGAGTCTCTTCGAAGTCCACCTATGCATTCAACCCGCATGGAAAACCGGGAATGCGCCATAAGCCCCACAGAATATGGTTTGATGGATATGCGACACTTTTACCCAGATATGCGCTACCCATATGCACATGGTCGTGTGTCTGGTTCGCAGACGGCAGGGGCCCATAGCCCCAAGATCTCGGACTATTACTTGGAGGATGGACATTACCACAACAATGGTAAGCCAACCGGATATGTTTATCCGAACCCTAGGTATCGACCTGTCCCAAATCTGTCACGATCGCACGAAATGTTTCACGGCTCTTATGGCTCACCGCAAAGATTGTATCAACATCCTTCAAAGGACGAAGATAAGTATCTGCCATCTCATTCCCTCTGGTCTGAAGACGATGCATCAAGTTCAGATATGCTCGAGAAGCAAGAGCTGGAAAAGATGACAAGCGCAAAGAATACCCCGGCGCAGGCGCCACCCAAGCGCGGCGGTAAGTTGCCCAAACACATCACCGATACGCTCAAAGCGTGGCTTCTCGAGCACGCGGATCATCCCTACCCCACAGAAGATGAAAAGCGCGCATTCTGCGATTTTACAGGCCTGGACATTTGCCAGATCTCTAATTGGTTTGTAAACGCGCGGCGCCGCATTCTTGCACCTGCAGGAGCTCGCGCCACCAGTGCTACTGGAACAACGGCCACGAATGCAGCGGCGCCTCCCGCAAGGACTTGATTCTTATTTGTACTATATAATTATGGTGCTGGATGCGCGATGGCCGTTTTGGTGGTACAATAATGATCGAAATAAGTTCTATAGATGACACGATGACAGTCGGATGCACGATGCTATTACGTAGAGATGAAACTTCCATTGATGAAATACGTCCACATTTCCTCCACCAAACACTAATGAGCCTGCCGCCCCCTTTTGTTCTGCCTGGCTTCATATGGGATCCAGTGTACGTTGACCTAACTAACAATGAGGAAGCAGCGCTTCTTCAAGCAGCAAAAAGCGCGTCCTTCCAACCAAACTCGGTCCCCTTCTCCCCCACCCGAGCCACGCATTGAAACGCCAAGACGCGCGCCGCTGGGACATGTGACGGGGCATGTTCGGTACGCGTCCACCTCCAAATACTGTCAGTACCTCATGACGCGCGCTGTTCAGCACATGAAATTATCACGCACATACTCAACACAGGCATGGGTGCTAAATCATACGGCTCCGATCGAGCTCATTCCATGTAACAGCAGTACACATTTTCATTCGTATGCCGTGACTACCTGCGATGGGCGCGTCATGTGCATACTAGGCACAAGACTTCAAGATGAGCCATCCTGCCTGTCAATCGGCCCCTATTTTTCTCGATCACAGATTTTGCCACAGGATAATGACTGCGAACATCTCGTCTTGCTTTCCTCGGCATCCCAAACTTGGTATACCTGCACGAGAACATCACAGCTACTTATAGAGGTATCCATGCATAAGAGATGGATTCTCTCTCTCACTTCTACATCCGACAGCCCATATCGGGTCCAGGTATCCTTCCGAGACCCTTCGAGAAAACCTCAAGGGGATATTCGATGTATCGATGCGGTCGATCTAGATGCGTCTCGAGTGCTTATCGCTATAAGCGCTGGTCGACATGTACATTTAGTACAGGTACGCATCATGGCAGAAAGGCAAGCAGATTGGTACATGTACACCAAGGATTACCCTAGTGACGTGATGTGTGTGTCAATCCGATCTTCCGGCGCATCCGCATGCGCAGATGTATTATGCGGATTGCGCTCAGGAAGCATACATACTATTCGTTCGGGACCGGATCACACGTGGCTGCCAGGAACGACGTTTTCGTTTGTATCCAAAGGCGCCTTGTGTCATATCCAATGCATTCAAGATACCCTATTCGTGGCAGCATATACCAACGGCGACCTAGTGATGGGCGATTTAGCGCGCATGCGCGATGCACCTCTTCGCTTTTTCAAGGGCCACGTTAATCAATTTATGCAAGGTCTTGTACGTATTCCGCCACTTACCCCAGGGCTTTGATGTGGACCCCATCCACCACATGCTTGCCTGTTCAGGCAGTGATCAGCGCGTGCGGATCTGGTCCCTGGATCACTCTGATCCAGTGTGCATACTCCCACCCCCTGGCGATCATGATCAGTTTCCACAGCATGTTCAATCGCTCGCATGGAGCCGCGCATCTGAACGGTCCCTCACGTTGGCCGTCGCATGTGGTCAAGACGTGCATATTTTTGCATGCGGCCCAACCTAGGCCAGTCTCCTTTCTCCACTATTACACCGCACGGACCCTTGGCGGATGACATAGCAAAACTACATACATCACATGATACATACCAATCACGTGTCTTTTCAAGTTGTACCAAGCGACCTCCAATATGAGCACCGGAGACGGTTTGTTCACCACACAAACGCCGTCCATTATTATGTCGCAGGTTCAAGGTATGTTACTACGCCAGCACGGGCGCCGTACGCTTCATATTGGAGCAGGGAGCTCGTGAAGGACCATTATTCAGTGAGAAAGGATACTAACAACAAACCAGACAAGAAGTACCTGGCTACGCGGAAGGCGCACGTCGCCAAGAAGGTCGTCCAGAAGGGTAGCTCTGGTCAGACGCGTGTGCGCAAGGTCCGCACGTCGCCGTCGTTCTACCGCCCCAAGACACTTCGCTTGGCCCGCAACCCGAAATACCCTCGTAAGAGCGCTCCTCACCTGCCGCGCTCGGATGCCTGCAAGACGCTTCTGTACCCTCTGACGACCGAGAGCGCCATGAAGAAGATCGAGGATGTCAACACGCTTGTTTTCATTGTTGACCGTAACACGAACAAGCGTCAGATTAAGGCTGCCCTTGAGAAGGCGTACGATGTCAAGGCTGCTCGAGTGAACACGCTCATCCGCCCTGACGGTAAGAAGAAGGCCTTCATCCGCCTCACTCCCGACCAGGACGCTCTTGATGTGTCCAACCGCATTGGCTTTATTTAAATCATGTCTAGCTTGACATGCCATCAAAAGACGTCACTGTACAGTATGCACCTCTGTTCGTGATGTACGTAGGTGATAACCAGAGATGAACTCTTTGTCCCATGGTGCGCGAATTCTCTTGTGATATGATACAGGTACTACGTATTACTCTTTGCCGGCAATGATTGTACCAACTGCTGTGCATGCACGAAGTAGCCATTGCCACCTGGATGTTAGCGAGAATTACGTACTGGCGTGCATGTCTTCTGGCAGCTCAATAAAACCGACTTCAGGACGTAGAGCATCGCAGTGCTGTGGTGTAAGCAGAGTATACGTACAAGAGTAAGCGATAGCATTCGACCTGTTGGGATTTCCTGTGTCTTGACCGGCGAATCATTAGGATGAACCAAGGGGATGTGGGGCAGAATCTGTGTACGAAGCCATGCCACGTCCTGCTCATCGTCCGTGCGAACGCCTGACACGGATGGTAGGTGTGCCTTAGCCAATACCTCTACCTGGACCGACCGCTTATCGATGGAGCGTGTCTTCCAAGGACTGACTTGCGGGCCACCTGATCCTAGACCGGTCGACACACTTTCCCTTGGCTTAGCACCATAGGCATCAACCAAGGCGTGAACAAACTCAGCAATAGGATGTTTAATCCAGCGTTGCGCCAATGGACCAGCAAACCAGCCCAAATGTCCACCGCTTTCGGTGTGCGCTAGAACGACATTAGGGTTGGTCTTGATGCAGTCCATCAAATCATCCAACGTGCTCCAAGGAACGATAGGATCATCATCCGCGGACAGTGCCAACATTGGCCTCGATACATTGGCCAAAGTCACAACTGGACTACTGCGCTTGTAATAGTCCACGGCTGAGGCAAAGGGGAATTCGCCATAGGGCGTTGGGTAGCCACCAATCAAGCGCGTCATAGTATGATCCACGTATCGAAGTGTACAATACTGAGGCGACTTAAATGTAGGCTTAGCCACTGGCTTGTTCTCATCTGGATCCATCTTGGTACGTAAAATTAGCTCAATAGGTTCCCATAGAGCAGGCGAGAGCACCAAAGTATCCACATGCTGTTGAAGCAGACCGCGCAGACTCACACCTAAGACATGTGCATATGCTAAAGTCAGGTACGAGGACTCTAATGTGGTGTTCGTCTTGTCCAGGGAGTACGGCGCACCGACTGTAATGGCACCGATGAGTGGCGTATCCTTACCAGATATTCCCATGTATCTGGCGAGAACAGCACCACCCAAAGAGTATCCGAGACCGAGCATAGGGGATCGAGGGAACATGTGCGAAAGCAGGAGCAGAGCTGACTCTAAATCTGTTACTTTGCATGCCGAGTACAGTTGCGCCGATGTCAGCATGGTTTTGGCACATCCACGAAAGTTGACCACCACACATCGAACGCCCTCACCCCCCTCCTCGCGGCTCTTTGTAAGATGAACAACTGCATTCATCACATACGTCTCCGATGATCCGCCGGAGAGTCCATGGAGAATAACCACAGTAGGTGTCGTGTCTGACTCTGATGATTTCGACATGCTAATCGGGGCGATATCCATTGATATGGTGCCACCGTCAGGTGCCAAGAAAACTTTGCGCTTGAAGTCCACATCTTCCACCTGCATAGCATTGCTTGCACTCGTGTACAAAGTCTGCAAGTGTCCCGACGGAAGCCAGCGAGTCTGCTTGGCTGTCCTGGCACCAGAAATAGACGGACAATGCTCACGAATGAGAGATACGAGTGGATTCTTATCAAAGTTATCGCATTCCAGCTTGAACCTGAATGTAGGCGGTAGCACAGTGCGGTGCACCGTACTCACTAGGCCGCCAAGCATTGCAGCGATGTCCCAATAAAAGTATGTGCCCCGTGCAACACCTGGGGTCGTCCTAACCGATAGATGACTAAACTAACCCGACCGGACTGTACCGGCATTGTAGAAATTATTTATTTTTCGCCACCGTACCATAGTACGACTTTGCAAACAACGTTGGCTATTACTGCAGCTCTACGGCGGACGGATTTTCAGCCATGTCGTCGATTCAGGTAGAGCCGACGATGGATCCTAAGCCTTCGGAATCTAAAGTTTTGTTAAATGAAATTAGTCCAGAGCAGCTCTCGGCTGCACCAGCTGATTTGAGCGAAGAAAAGTTTGTTTATGGTCGAGACAAATTGGTCGCGTCAATCAACGCCACAGGTGAGGTGTTGCAACAGTTGCGTGCATTTAACAAAGACCAATGGATTCTTCGCTATCCTGAACAACAAGAAGGTCAAGAAGAAGCAAAGCTGCCGCTTTCTGTCCTTCGTGTCGACCTAAAACTGGGTGCCACACAAAACGCGAGCACATTGGTCAACTCGATGGAAAAGTCGTCAGTTGGCCGCCTTCTCGATGAGCGCATGGGTCGCTCAGAGCATCACTTACAGAATCTGCGCATGCGTATTATTGACACGCAGTCCAAAGTGCTGGTCACTGGTGACTTGAATGCAGGAAAATCTACGTTTATCAACGCATTAATGCGTCGTGAGCTGGTGCCGACTGACCAACAACCGTGCACCTCAATGTTTTGTGAGATTCGTGATGCAAATCAGGAAAACGATGGCCGCGAAGAGGTGCACCTTATCTACGATTTGGCCTCATACGACCCAAAGGACTCATCTACGTTCACTCGTCGCGATCTAAATGATCTCGAAGACATTTTTGTCGAACAGGAAGAAAAACAGGATGAGATGATCTCTGTTCTTAAGTGTTTCTGCGTGGACTCTCATACCACGCATGAAAGTCTACTTCATAACGGTGCTGTCGATATTGCCCTCATTGATGCTCCTGGTCTGAATCAGGATAGCGTCAAGACCACGGCCTTATTTGCTCGTGAGGAAGAGATCGATGTGATTGTGTTTGTGGTGAGTGCCGAAAACCACTTTACGCTGAGCGCTCGCGAGTTCTTGCAAAATGCCAGCAACGACAAAGCGTACGTTTTTATCGTGGTAAACAAGTATGACCAAATCCGTAACAAGGAAAAATGTCATCGCCGCGTTCTCGAGCAAATCCACGAGCTGAGCCCGCGGACATTTGAAGAGGCGGATGAACTGGTCCACTTCGTGGATTCACGTTCGGTGTGCGACGCGGCAAACACAGAAAGCATGAACGAATATGTTGAACACTTCTCTGCTATGGAAAACAACTTGCGTCAGTTTGTACTTCGCCGTCGTGCAAAGTCCAAGCTTTTGCCTGCCAAGACCTATATGGAACGCTTACTCAGTGACGTGCTCTTCCTGGTTCGTTTGAACCAAAATGCTGCGAAGGATGACCTCGTGTCGGCACGCCGTGAACTAAGTAAGAGCCGTCCGGCGTTGGCCGCCTGCGAGGCAAACGCACTCAAGGCTCAACGTATGGTCGAGGGTGAGGAAGATCGCGTTGTGTCGTCGATCACACAGTCGTCCGAGGAGATTCTAACCAAAGCGCTCGAAACTATTGGTAACGGCGAGTCGGCACATTCTTCGGTGAAGCTACCAGCTTATCCAGGTCTCTTGAACTTGTGGCAATATGCTCAAGATGTTCGCGAGGCGCTTCTTTCTAGTCTCCTTGCGGTTGTGCGGGATTGTGAGTCGATGGCGCGCACCTCCACGACCCAAGCCGTGGAAAAAATTGGTCATGCGGGTGAACAGTTCCTGCCCAAGGATATTGATGTGCCCAAGCGTATTTTCATGCCTGACGCCATGTTTTCTCATAAACACGAAGGCACCGTATTTGCCGGACTTGGTGTCAGCCTTGATATTGTGAGTGTGCGCCTCACAGATTTGTTTGATGTGCCTCACCACTTTTCATTTGTGATGGGCCGCTTTTCCCACAAGTCGTCTCCGAATGAGTCGAATGATAAGGCTCTTACGACGCCCAGCTTCACAGTGGGTCTGGGTGCCCTGAGTCTGATTGGTGGCCATGCACTGAATGTCAAAACCATGGCCGAGGCGTTTGTGCGTTTCACGGATATTCTCGGCAGTCGCGTCGTGCGCAGATGGGCAGCGCCTGTGTTGCTGCTGCTGGGTGCCGGAGCTGTGGCCTGGATCGTAACCGATTTGCCTAACGCCGTACCACGCAACGTCGGTCGGAATCTTCAGCGCGAGCTCAAGGGAGGGCATGGTGTTGTGCAGTTGCCTGGCAATAGTCCCATGCTCCTCCGCAACTCGTCAAATGTCTTTGCGACGATGCACAGCATGCGTACAATGCGTGAAGTCCGCAAAGTATTGCGCTTGGCCAGCTGGGATATTCAGGAGAAGTTCTGCGTCGCCATCAGCCAGCACCGTGCCAATGTCAGTAAGGCTGAAGCTCAGGAGAAACTCGCGGACAAAGCCGTTGAATGGCTTTCGCAGACGGCGGCACGAAGCGCCGCCATCCAGTCAGAGGTAGCTTGCTTGCTCTAAAGACAAGGCAAGCGTACCGATTGTTTTTGTATGTAACACATAGACCACGCACTTCTCTACACGTGACACGACAGGAGACCAGGCATCGTTCGATGCGCGGTACCTCTGTGATCGGCAACCGGGGGGCCATGAGCGAATCGGACACGAATCTCGCATCAATGCGTACGCGCGCCGAAGCTTTACTCGCACGGTATGGTGGCCAAAATGGACCGACGGGACATGCGGCTGTTGATGGGTCAGGCGAGCCACAGTCTCTGAGCTCGTTCATTGGCGGCAAGGCCAAAGCGCCGCGACTGGGCAAGCTTACGGGTGATGGCCGCACGTCATCCTATCACGAATCTGATGCAGTTCCGTACAAGGAACTCCCCGGTTTAGCCCAGCCCGGATCGATGGCCAGCTTTATGGAGCAGCGCGAGCGCGCCATGTTCCCTGAAGTGGCCGAAGCCAAGGACAAAGCTCGGGCCGTGCAGTCGGACGCCACAATGGAAACGACGTTGCCTAAGCGCAGCACATCTGGGAAGCAAATCGTTGTGCTTATCTCTGGGTCAGGCAGTAATTTTCAGGCGATCCTTGATGCCACATGTGGGGAATCACCAGCCATCCCAAATGCACAGATTGTACGCGTCATTTCAAATCGCATGAAAGCCTATGGGCTACAGCGTGCTAGAAATGTCGACCCACCTATCCCCACAAGTGTACACAGCCTAAAGACATACCAAACTCGCAACCCAGGTAAGACGCGCGACGACTATGATCTTGCACTGGCCGACCGTGTGCTGGGGAACGATGGTCACGTTCCAGACCTAGTGGTCCTCGCCGGGTTCATGCATATTGTTTCCGAGACGTTCCTGAGTGCTATGGGACACGCAACCTCTCTCACTGCACCTCCTGCCTTCGCGAAGCGTCCCCATGAACCCGTGCCTATTATAAACCTGCACCCAGCCCTGCCCGGCGCTTTCGACGGTGCGAATGCCATTGAGCGTGCCTATGATGCCTTTCAGGCTGGTGAGATTGAACACACAGGCGTCATGGTCCACGAAGTAGTGGCTGAAGTGGACCGCGGTGCTCCCATCCTCGTTCGTCGCGTGCCGATCTACAAGGGCGAGTCACTCGATGCCCTCGAAACGCGTATGCACAGCGTCGAGCATGAAATTATCGTCGAGGCTGCCGCCAAGGTTTTGTCGGGTGAGCACACTATTACGGCTCCTTGCGCACTCACTAGCTTCTTGCGACTAGCTCATGGATCTTGGGATGCGGTGCCTCAACCCCTCGTGCTGCACGACACGGACGTGCTGTGGGTGAATGGACCGTCCCCTTTCGTGTGGCTGGGTCGCGCTGCCCCAGCGACATGGAAAAGCCAGTTGACCGATGACATGCGTTCGCAGCAACCACGCATGGAGCATCAGGGCCGGGAATCGACAGACTTTTTCAATGCCATTGGCAAGACATTGGTCACTATGCACAGCACAATTGCTCCCCAGCGCCTGTTTCTTGTTCGCCTGGACCAAGACGCGCTTTGTATTGACGAAGTGGCCTTTGAGGCTCAGTCTCTTTGTTCGGCTTACACGGCGGTTGCACTAACCCCACAGGGTATATGGATTTGGCACGGCATCGGCAGTGATGGCGCACAGCGGCGGCATGCGGAAGAATGGTCTCGCTCACTTGGCCCAACGCACAAGGTGGTCGACACAGGCGAACTCTTGTCGCTATTCAAGGATAAAGAGTTTGCGGACGGATGGCACCATCGCCGTAGACCGAGTTTGCCTGTGGCCTTGCGGTCAGCTCAGCTGTACTCGCCCGCGTCTGTGGAAGTGCCTAGCAGGTTTCACTTGGCTGACATCAAGACAACCACTGTGTCCCTAGTTGATGCATACTTGGAAATGTATGTGATCATCGGTGCTCATGCGCGAGGCGATAAAGATGCGATCGAGGCAGCGCTGTCCCGTGCCGAGCGTATGGCTGCCCGTGAGGATCCATCACAAATGACGCCGCCAATTCACGTCATCGTCCTCCCCAGCATTGTTCCCCTCGAACTTCTTTCTCTCGCTCGTGATACGTGGAACGCGCACGTCTTTACGGAAGGCATGGAGACCGGCGATGACACATCGCCTCTGCTCATGAATCTGCATTCCCTGTCCGAAGCACAAAGACAGTTGGCACAGGCACCCCAGACCTCCACGCATCCGACCAATCAAAATTTCTTGCCTGTGGGTGCTCCGTCATGCAGGTAGGATTGTGACGTTTTCCGTAGATACGATCCACCAAAGATTGATTGCAACCCACGCTATCCATGGGTTCGGAATCGAACTCTCCCAAAATTGTATGGGGAAAGGCGAGCTCGGCGGACAATGGTGATTTAGACACATTGTCACACTATCATGACGGTAGGTCGGCGTCGCCGCCAGACTCCGAGCTGGGTCATGGACTGGCAGACGTGCAGGCAACACCGGCATGGTATCATAATATGGACTATTTGTCCCCGAATGTCATGTCGGATACATTTGACTCATTTCGACATGCGAGCAACGACGAAGTCGGGCTCTTGTCGCCAGCTGACATTGCTGCACGATCGCCCCCCCTGCTCATGCCAGTGCCGTCGTGGGACGACTTACCATACGACCGGCCTCCGAACCATATGACCTCGGAAAATAAATGGGACGCGTATCACGACGATAGCAGCGCGCCAGAAACACCCAAGTTTGCGCACCCGTTGTGGGCCTCGAGTCCCTCATTTTCACCCCACCCGGGCTCCTTACAACCATCGCTTACCAATGCCTCGCATGGAACCTTCGGACACCCCAATATATTTGATTCGCCTGGCAAGCCATGGGAATCGGATGATTTTACATCGCAGATACGTCAAATTCGACACAGTGAGGGACCAGATGCTTCAAGCAAGGAACATCTCGTATACCGTCATGCCAACTCTAAAAAGGGTTCTAGTTTGGCACAGGAAAGCCATCAACAAAATACAAAGCACAGCCGACGTAGATGGGGTAAGGCGGGCAAAGTCCACAAGCCCTCACCAGCTGTCTCACCTTCACCAACAGGGGCCAAGCCTGTCAAATTTAATGCATTGTTTCGATATGCAACACCGCTAGAAAGCTTCTTGAACTTGATTGGTATCATATGTGGTGCTGCATCTGGAACGGCTCAACCGCTCATGACGATCTTGTTTGGTAACCTGGCCAACAAGTTTCTTGCATCGAGTAATCCTAACCTAACGGATCAACAAAAAATCGACTACTTCCTCGCCGCGGCTCATATGGTGAACGACGATGCTGTATACCTAGTCATTATTGGCATTGCATCCTTTGTCGTTATTTACGTCTACATGGCCATTTTTGTATATACAGGCGAGGTGATCACACAGCGGATCAGAAGGGAGTACCTTCGGGCTATTTTGCGGCAAGATATTGCCTACTTTGATTCACTCGGAGCTGGTGAAATAACGACACGCATTCAAAGTGACATTCAGTTGATCCAAGATGGTATTAGTGACAAACTTCCACTCAATGTTGCGTTCATTTCAACGTTTATTACAGGCTTTGTTATTGCCTACGTTCGAAACTGGAAGTTAGCTCTCGTGATGACCTGCATCTTACCTTGCATTGTCGGCTCGGCTATTGTGATGAACAAATTTGTCTCGTCGTACCAACAGGTCGAACTGGAGCATGTGGCCAAAGCAGCCTCGATTGCAGAGGAAGGCATTTCGACGGTTCGCACCGTCAAGGCTTTTGGCATGAATGCTCACCTAGCTAAGCTGTACGAATCTCGTAATGCCACGGCTTTCACAGCAAGTAGACGCCGAGCTGTTGCCTCAGGCCTGGGCATTGGTGCTTTCTTTTTTTGCATTTACTGTGCCTATGCCTTGGCGTTTTATTTTGGTTCTAAACTGGTCGCGAATGGCGAGGTACAAGGTGGCATCGTCATGAATGTCATCTTTTCCGTACTTATCGGAGCTTTTAGCATGGCTATGCTCGCACCCAACTTGCAGTCCATGAGTTTCGCGCAAGCAGCGGGTGGTAAAGTCTTTGAAACGATCGACAGACCTTCCAAAATCGACTCGTTCAGCTCAGAGGGACTTCGGCCAGCTACATGCCTAGGTCATTTGTCTGCGCGGAACGTGACGTTTGCGTACCCCTCTCGACCCGACGTGCGCATTTTAAATGACTTCAACCTTGAGTTCCCACACGGTCAAGTGACGGCACTCGTGGGTCAGTCTGGCTCTGGAAAAAGCACCATCATCTCGCTAGTCGAACGTTTTTACGATCCCTTGGAAGGTGACATTCTGTTAGACGGCGTGCCAATCCGTGAACTAAATATCCGATGGTTGCGTTCGCAAATTGGCCTTGTGTCCCAAGAACCGACCCTTTTTTCCACCTCCGTGTGGGAAAACATTGCTTTTGGCTTGTTGCATACCGAATATGATGATTATTCTGAGGAGGAAAAGGACAAATTAATTGTGCACGCGGCCCATTTGGCAAATGCACACGCTTTTATCACGCAGCTTCCTCAAGGCTATCAGACGCAAGTCGGTGAGCGAGCTGCTCTGCTGAGTGGTGGGCAAAAGCAACGCATCTCTATTGCTCGTGCGGTGGTAAAAAACCCTCGCATCCTGCTCTTGGATGAGGCAACCAGCGCCCTTGATACTGCAAGTGAGGGCATTGTCCAAGATGCACTGGATCGCGCGTCGCATGGTCGTACCACCATCACGATTGCGCACCGCCTCAGTACGATTAAGAATGCTAACAATATTGTGGTGATGAAAGGCGGTGCGATTATGGAACAGGGCCGTCACGAAGCGCTCCTTGAGAATCCCAAGAGTATCTATGCAGGTCTTGTGGCAACGCAAAATATTCATAACAATAATGCGCAGGCTCTGTTGAGCGTGCCAATGGCTGCCACGAATACCTCAGCCGTGGAGAACGAGACTCTGGCCCGCATGCCAAGCAAAATGAGCATGAAATCTACCAATTCTACCTTGGACGATGTGATGAAAATGCAAGGTTTCAAGACAGGTCAATATGACCAAGCCAAGCCGACTAAACCGATGAGTTTGCCGAGTCTTATGCGCCGTCTAAGCTACGTTGGACGAGACCTAATTACGCCCTACTTTCTGCCAGGTCTCTTGTGCGCCTGTTGCACAGGCGCAGCCTACCCATGCTTCTCAATCTTATTCGGTTTGGCTCTTAATAATTATGGTCAATGTCAGAACGACGAAGGTGACCCATGCCCTGAGCCTATTCGTGACCAAATGCGCCATACGGCAAATCACCATGCCCTGTACTTTTTTGTGATTGCTATTCTTTCGACCGTCGCTACTGTCTTCCAAAATGCGCTCATTCAGCAGGGTTCCGCAGCTCTGATGCAACGTCTTCGAGCACTCATGTTCCGGGCATACATGCGAGCGGACGTTGCTTACTTTGATGAAGATGGCCACAGTAGCGGCACACTGACTTCTTCACTGGCTGAAAACACACTTAAAGTCAACAGTTTTGTCGGTGTGTCTATGGGGGCCATTGCTCAGTCGCTCTCTACTCTTGTCATCGGTGCGATTATATCACTCATTTACGGCTGGAAACTTGCACTAGTGGTCATGGCCTGTGTCCCATTCACTTTGTCTGCCGGCTTTGTGCGACTCAAGCTTGTTGTACAAAAAGACGTCAAGGTACGTCAAGTCCATTTAGCTACTTCACACATGGCCTGTGAGTCTGCATCTGCGATTCGCACCGTCGCCGCTTTGACCCGGGAGGAAGATTGCTTGAAGCGCTACGATGCGGCGCTCAAAGAGGCATCCAAGGTTGCCAAACGTGCTGCACTCTGGGGAAATATTTTTTACGCCTTCTCACAATCAACAGCCTACTTTGTGATAGCCTTGGGATTTTGGTACGGTTACCGTCTTGTTATGCGCATGGAGTATACATCAAGTCAATTTTTTACCATTTTTACTGCCATTGTTTTTGGCAGTATTCAGGCAGGCAACGTCTTCAATTTCGTGCCTGACATTTCCAACGCGTCGAACGCAGGTACCAGCATGTTTGCATTACTCGATCAAAAGCCGCAAATTGACATTCAGTCAAACGAGGGCATTGTGCTGCACGAATGTCAGGGACATGTGCAATTTGACAATGTTGGATTTGAGTACCCAACACGTCCAGGTGCCCCGGTACTGCGTGGCATCACCATGGACATTCCGCCTGGTTCTTACTGCGCGCTCGTCGGCAGCAGTGGTTGCGGCAAGTCAACAACAATCCAGCTCATGGAACGATTCTACGACGTGAGCTCTGGTCGTATTCTACTGGATGGACACGATATTCGCACGCTAAATCTAGCTTCGCTTCGTAAACACATTGCGCTGGTCTCCCAGGAACCAACACTGTACGATGGCACGATTGAATTCAATCTGCGCTTAGGTGCTCTTGAAAATCCAGATGATGTGACGGAAACGCAGCTGAAAGAGGCAGCTCGTTCTGCTAACATTCTTGACTTTATTGAAGGGCTGCCTGAAGGATTCCGCACGCAGGTCGGCAGTAAAGGTACTCAGCTTAGTGGCGGTCAAAAACAACGCTTGGCTATTGCACGCGCACTTATTCGGAATCCCAAGATCTTGTTGCTGGACGAAGCTACCAGCGCCCTTGACTCTGATTCTGAAAAAATTGTACAGAAAGCTTTGGACGCTGCTGCTACCGGTCGTACCACAATAGCCATTGCGCACCGTTTGGCTACGATCGCACATGCCGACTGCATCTTTGCGTTCCACAAAGGTGTGATTTCCGAGGCAGGCAACCACCAGACATTATTGCAACGAAACGGTATTTATGCCAACTTGGTTACGCTACAGGCACTCGAAAAGCAGTAGCTCGCCACTCCACGGCTTCCTAGACACGACTATCGCATCATAGCATGTTATATACACATCTTGTGCACGGCGACCACGAATGGGGGCAATTCTTCCGGTTATTACATAATGAAGAGTCATGCCCACGTACGCCAGCCGACCTGGGTAGCACAAGCGCCGCCACCAGCTTTTTGAGCCAGAGGCTGTCGGCTTAGTAGCACTTTTAAGGCCATGCGTCATCTCTTTGGATTCACTTTGTTACTTGCGCTTGTGGGTGCATCATTCGCAGTGCGCACAGGGAGGCGCACAGCTCCCAAGGGCCCGGTGTACACTGACAAGGACCCTGGTAACTATATGCAGGAGCATATGGCGTCCGAGCATCACATTGGAGCCTTCGATCTGGCAAGTTTCTTCGCATTGCACGATCTTGACCGCAACGGTATTCTCGAGAGACCCGAGATCGAGGCGATTTACGGTGTGCATCACTCGCTTTCACGCAAGCACTCGCCTAATGCAGAGGTGCATGATGGTAAAGCTGATACAATTGTGCGCGAAGTGCTTCGCCGTCTGGACTTTAACAAGGACGGCGTTATCACTCGCGCCGAGTTCTTGCGCGGTGGAAAGGCCGGTCTGCCGCAGTTCCCCGAGTTTGGAGCGCATGCGCTGGGTCACCACTATGACGAAGAGTCCGAGTACTTTGTCCATCACGAGAGCTTATACCATAATCGTCCTGAGGACCAGACGGCAGAGGCATACAAGCACAAAGAAGATTTGGAGCACTTTGATCACCATGCTGCGATTGAGCGCGAGGAGGAGGAGCGCGAGCGCTTGGCCGAGGGTATGCCATCCATTGAGGAAGACATGCGCCGCAAACAAGCGGCGGCGGCCAAAGGCGAGACGTATGACAGTGCGTATGAGAAGCAATTTTCGCCAGAAATGATGGAGAAAGCGAAGGACTACGAGGCTATGAGCGAATTGGGCGCGGCTGGCCGTGATCTGCTCTCAGCCCAGCACATATTCAAGACGCCCGATGGCATTAAGAAGGTCGAGGCCACCAAGGACAATGTGATTATGCCCAAGGGTGACCTGGGTAACGAAGATGCACCACCTGTGTTTGCCGTGGGAGATAGTGCCGCACGTGCTCCTGCCGATCACATTGACGGCGAGACAGAACTGGGCCGCAAGATCCGTTTGGACCGTGCTCGTCGCGAGGCCAACGGCCGCCCGCGATTCGGCATGGGCATGAATGGGTTTGCCAAGCCACGCAATGATGCGGACCGACTTCGCGCGGGTATGCCTTATAAGTACCGTATGAGGCAGAACCAGGGCTTTTTGCGCGAGATGTAATTCAATAGAGCTTCCATAACTGGGTGATGCAGCTGAATGGCGGAACAGGACATTGTCAGGAGTAGATCACAACGACTTGACGCTGTGCATAAACTCGTGGAGTCGGCGCCATGCTGCGAGCGCGCGGCCATCCTGGATGGAGGCTTGGGCGATGCGTGTGCATTCCTTCAGGTCGCCTTGGCCTTGTCCTGCAATATACAGGAGAGCAGCCGCTTGAAGGACGCTGTAATCATAGATGGCCTTGAGGTTCGTGCCAGCAGGTATCGGTTCCAACTGAACATGGGCGATGTCGCATTCCACATGAAGCGGTTCCTTCAGAGGCGCGTCTTGAATCTTGTCGGGGTTTAGGAAGATGTATGCCAGAATTGCTGCGTTCTGTGATGGCGTACCTGATCGCACCTCCTCAAGTGTATGCGAAGGCAGACCAAAATCGGCAGGCGTGACAGTGAAGTGATCAATCTTGCCTCTCATGGAAACTTCCCACACATAAGTCGGTCCAGCGGGGCTGAGTTCATCTAGGCCTTCCTCGCCACATACGACCCAAAAGTATTCTAAGCCTGACATGTATAGCGTTTCTGCATAAACGCGGCCAAGCCCAGAGCTATGCACGCCGTACAAGCCGCGGCACGTGGATTTGGGGTTGATAAGAGGGCCGAGAATGTTGAACAGCGTAGGGAATCCAAGAGACGCGCGGATTGGCGCGAGCGGCATCATGGCACGATGAAACATCGGAGCAAACAGAAATGTACATGTGCAGTGGAAGAGTGATTTGACCATTTCATCCGATGGCACTTGCAGTAGTGGTAAACCCAGACTCATGAGCAGTTCGCCTGAGCCAGACGGAGAAGTCGATGCTTTTCCGCCATGCTTGGCAACATGCATTCCATCTACGCCACCTGCAATAAACATGGCTGTCGTAGAAACGTTGAATGTGTCCTTGCCGTCGCCGCCCGTGCCTACGATATCGACCCAGCCTCTATAGTCGGTGTTGGGCGAGTCTTCTAGAACAGGCACATCAAATGGCTTGACCTGCTCGATGAACTTTTGGCGCATGAAAGCAAGAGTACTTGGACGCATATCGAGCCCAGACAAGCGCAGCGCTGTGAGGGCTGAGCCGATTGCGGCGCTGTTCGCGGGATCCTGCGTAAATGTGACATCGCTGAGGTGCTCCAACAGAGCCTCTAACTGCTCCTGAGAAAGGGGCTCTGCAGGGTCACGGAGCTGCCCCGTAGGCGGAGGAGGGACAGGTAGACTCTGCACGAGTTTGCTCAGCAGCGGTTTGAACGTCGCCAACGAATGCGGTCGCATGGCAAGTTCCGTAGGAAGCCAGCCACGTAAGGTGGAGCGCATATGCGAGTCATTTTGAAACTGGCGCCACGCGCGTTGTCGGCCGCCTAGCTGTTGGCGCGGCCCTTTTTTTCCAAGTTTCGAACGCGCGGCAGTCGGGCTTACGGCCGAGTGCAGGAGGGACATGGTCGTGCTAAACAGAAAAAAAGGGGCACGGGCGCGCCACTGACAGGTTGTGATTCCACTACGATGGGAAAGACGCAGTCCAAGCTGACATCGGAGCAGCTAACTGAGCTTCAGAACATCACATACTGTATGTAAAATGAGGCTCACGCAGCAGTCGATCGCAAGGAACTGCAGCAATGGTATAAAGGGTTCATGAACGACTGTCCGCCGGGCGTGCTGGACAAGGCTGAGTTCTCTCGGATGTACAAGCAATTTTTCCCCTTTGGAGATCCAGCGCCACTGGCCGAATACGTTTTCAACGTATTTGATGAGAACAAAAATGGATACATTGACTTTAAGGAGTTTATATGTGCTCTAAGTGTGACGGGCCGTGGTCGTCTAGACGAGAAACTCCGCTGGGCGTTCAAGCTGTACGACATCAATGACGACGGCACCATCACGTACAATGAGATGCTTACTATCGTGCGTGCTATCTACAAGATGACAGGACAGATGGTCAAGCTGCCTGAGGATGAAGATACACCCGAAAAGCGTGTGAACAAAATTTTTGCCCTCATGGACCTCGATAAGAACGCCGAATTGTCTTTTGAGGAATTTAAAGAGGGATCTAAGCAAGATCCCTCTATTGTACAGGCCCTTTCCCTCTACGATGGACTCGTTTAGTGCTGGCACACGCGTAACGCGCTCTGTCGCCCTTGTCTCCCGAGCAAGATTTTCACCATATAGACTCGCGCTATCGATGCTTCTCATCTACTGTTCGCCTCCCCCTCTCTGTACCATACTGAAACTACATTATGCAGCTATTTCTATCAGGGCCTCGGAGTGTAGATGCTCGATCCATGCACGAAGGAACTGGCGCGAAGCCGTTGTGTCATGCCGGGCATTTTCGCCACCTACAGTGTCGGCGTCGCCAATCACGACAAGCTGGCGCCTGGCTCGTGTCATGGCCACATTGAGGCGTCGGCTGTCATGCAAAAACCCCACTTGTTGCTCGTCATTACTGCGCACGAGGCTCAATATCACCACGTCTTTCTCACGACCCTGCATGCCGTCGACCGTGCCCACCTCTATGCTCGTGCCATACATAGTGCGGATGTGCTGGCTTAGGAGGTGAACCTGTGCTGCATAGGGCGAGAGTACTGCGATACATGCAGGTGGAATGCCATGTTGCACGAGCCATTCGATGTGCCGCATGACAAGCGACGCCTCGTTCTCATTGATGCGGGAATGTGTCGAAAGGAGCGCATCGTCTTCCCGCTCATACATATCAAGGCCTGTCGTGTCGTACAGCACAAGAGGGGCACAGTGCGCATCATTTTCATCGTTACCATCGATGCCCAGATCCGTGAGCCGGATATGTGCGCAGCTATCGTGTGCTGACAGTTTACCGCCATACAGCTGTGCATTGGGAAAAGCCATGATTTCAAGGTTCATACGGTACTGCACGGACAAGAATGCCTTGGTTGCCTCGCCGTACATAGACAAGATGCGATCAAACATAGTCACTTGCAGTGATGCGCTTGGCGGGAGGGTCGCTGAGCGACTTACAGGTGGACGGGGCGGCTCGGCCATGACGGTCGGCGGCAGCTGCAAGTGATCGCCGCTCAAAAAGAGCCGGCCATGAGGAGCGAGTCGCAAGACAGGTACCCAGCACGACATGTCCAAGGCCTGGCAGGCTTCGTCAATCACGCAGAAGTCGAAGCATAGATCATCTAACTGGCGCCCGCCCGCGCCATGACATGTAGACATGACGATACGGGATCGCTTCAGTACCGTTGAGGCGAGGGCACGGTCACGCTTACGGAACTCTTTGCGCAGCTCCCGCACCTGCTCCCACATGCGCCGCCGCTCCTCGCCCTTCACACGAGGTGCCTTGCGGGCGCTTTTATTTCCTGCACGCGGAGCACCGCGGGGCGGAGAAAGCATCTGCATCAGATCGTCGATTTCCTGTGCCACTTCGCGTGCCAACTGGCCCTCGGACGAGTGCCGGCTTTGTACGTCAAGTGTGGCGCGGGTCAGCGTCGGTAATACACGAGCAGGATGCCCTACACGTGTCACATGCGCATCCGTACGTGCTAGAGCGTTTCTGTACTCAGGTGCCAACACACGTTCCAGTAGATTATCGACGGCCAGGTTGCTCGCACCGCACACGAGGATGCGTGCCTGTGGGTATAGTGTAGCTAGCTGTACAATGAGCTCGGTCACAGCGGTGGTCTTTCCGGTGCCAGGGGGCCCATGAATGAGGGCGAGGTGCTCAGCACGTAGGGCGAACGAGATTGCCGCTCGTTGGGTATCGTTGAGGCGCGGGTGAATCGGCATCCACGCAGGCGCCTCGGCCTTCCATGATGGTGGTTGCAAGCCCAAGAGCACACGGACGATCTCCGGCGGAGTTCCCAAAAAATCAGTGGGCCGTTCATGGGAAAAGAGGGGCGGCACACCCACTAATTCCACGAGCTTCTTGAGCGTCTGAGAGAGGCGGTCATAGGTTGCCTCATTGGCGAGTTTCATCACACGTAAAAGGGGCATGAGCCCAGCATCGTTGTCTTCCTGCGAGCCACTGCGCTCGTCGAGAGCCACCGTGAGACTCGTTTCGTTCACGCGATATACGACGCCACGCACCATGTCTGGAGCCTGCTGCTTCGCATCATGCTCCTCGAGAGCACACAGATCACCTGGGCGGAAAGTATGTTGCGACAGAGCAGATGTTGAGTGCATCGCGGTCGAGTTCTGCAGCTCTACGAGTATCTTGCCGCCCTCACCCGTGAACGTGCGCGATACGCTGAGTCCTAAGAGGGCCAGGCCATGACGCGCGAGAACACGAGGCGCACACTGGGAGAGGAGGAGCGCGTTCTGTGCGCGCTCCTCTCCCCGCTCATGCTCAAGAAGCACTTGCTGCCGGCAGAGCCATGCATGTACGTCGGCGGCCGTCGGTGCAGGTGGCGTGTGCACCTCAACGGCGGTGGACATAGGGACCCAGAGGACGTGGAGGGGAGAAGGCCAGTGCAGCGACGTGCATTTGCAATGCATGCGCGGCCTCCTCCATTGGGAGCCACGTGGTATGCAATGACAACGGCCGAGCCCCGGCTTCCTCCGTGCGCTCGAGCTTACCAGCTGGTCTTGTTCTTTGCCCCCACTCAGTATGCGTGCATCGCTTGTAAACCAGCTTCGTGTGCTTGTGCCCGTGAAGCGCAGCATTGACTATGCTGTCAAGATCCGTGTCGCATCGGATGGCAAGGGTGTGGACACGAATGTACAGCATTCCATGAACCCGTTCGATGAGATTGCCGTGGAAGAGGCCGTGCGTATGCGCGAGCGAAACAAGGACGCTGTCAAGCGCATTACGGCCGTGACGGCTGGTCCTGCCAAGTCGCAAGATGTGTTGCGCACGGCGCTGGCTATGGGTGCGGATGACGCCATCCACGTGGATGTGCCCGGTCCTATTGAGCCGCTGGCCGTGAGCAAAATTCTGCGCGCGATTGTCGATAAGGAGGCGAGCTCTGACGAGATTGGCCTTGTTCTTCTCGGAAAGCAGGCCATCGATGATGATGCCAGCCAGACGGGTCAGATGCTGGCGGGCCTGCTCAAGTGGCCCCAGGCTACCTTTGCCTCGAAGGTCGAACTCGAGGGCAAGGGCGACAAGGGCGACAAGGTCACGGTGACCCGAGAAGTCGACGGCGGTCTTGCTGTAGTTGAAACGCACGTGCCTTTGGTCGTGACGACCGACCTGCGTCTCAACGAGCCGCGCTACGCCTCCCTGCCCAACATTATGAAGGCCAAAAAGAAGAAGGTCGTCAAGTACTCGGTTGCCGACCTTGGTCTCGAAAAGGACATTGAGCCCCGTCTCGAAACGCTCAAGGTGTCGGAGCCACCGCAACGGCAGGGAGGTGCCAAGGTCGAGAATGTAGACGAGCTCATTAGCAAGCTCAAGGAGACCGGTCGTATCTAAATGTGCCAACTGAAAGAAAACCCCTTGTATTCTGCTATAGTTGCTGAAGCAGCCATGATTCCATACGCTAGTGCTACTACCTGTCTTGGGCCCGGCCCGATGGTGCAGCTGGGATCGCAGCCGTGCGCTCGGCACGCAGTCGCTCGCGCTCTGCGACAAGTTGTGGCGGCACGAGTTCGTTCCAGAGATGTTCACGCCAGCGGCGATGGAATGCCTCGTCACTGAACATGGTGGCAACCCGTTCACGAGCCATTTGACGGATTCGAAGAGTCGACTGTGTGGGCATCATAATTAGGCGGTACGCTGTGTCCACGTACTCGTCCAGTGTATGAGCATGGAAGCCCGTCTCAGAGCCATTCACCGGCACCGCAATGTCCATGAGTGGGCCGGCTGACGCGTGGGATAGTGTCAAGAGACCGGCGGCCATGTACTCCACCACCGAGATACCAAAGTGCTCATCGATCATCGTGCTCAAGCCGATGTTCGCTGTGCTCAATTTCTCGAGCATCAGCTCATAGGGTGCATCAATGCACCACTCGATGTGGTTCTCGATAGAGAGCTCCTTGGCGAGCATGCGGAGAGATGCCACACGCTGACGGTCACCTTCATTTCGACAGCTGCCAATCAGCGTAAGGCGCAAGGCACGCCCCGAGCTTGTGGCGCTCTTGAGCTTGGGATACTTCTGCAGGAGACCATGTATGATACGCAATTGCATCTCGTGCTCCTTTTCCGGCCGGAACTGTGCAATGCTCAGTAAAGAGCGCGCCTCGCGGTTCTCAAGGGGCAGCGCTCTGAGCTGAGCAGTCTGGCATGGCGGGTACACAATTTGGACGGGTGGAAGAAGCGGTGGGCTCCACGGACGCCACACACGGTACTGGATCAGTTCCTGGATGTGGCTGCGCGTCCAGTTCCCATTGCAGACAATAGCATCTGCCGAGCGCAGCGCCGAACCATACGCAGCCGCAAAGATGCGGTAGTACACGTACTTTGCCAGCGTGAAGGGCAGGCTCTGCGCAATCCACGAGGGGTTCGTATGACCCGAGCGGCGCTGCTGCACGCGCTGCAGCATATCGGTGCTGATCGTGGGATAATGCACGTATGCTCCAACACGCACGCGCTTGTCAAAGTACTTCACGGCACGGTAGGCAAAAGCATGACCTGCGGTGTCGATGAACACGTCTGGCACCAGCTTGCTGATGGCCTCGTATGCCAGACGATTTGCTCCAAACGCCTGGCCCGCGAGGGTGAATGCGGGCCAGTAGTTGTCCCGCACTAAATGGACGTTGCGTAGCGGGACAAACATAATGCGACGTGGATCAATCTCTATGCCAAAGAGCGACTTGACTTTGTCAAGCATGACCTCCTTCGATACGCCATGGTCCAGGGGTTCAATGTCGCCCGTGTACACGACGCACACGATGCTCGGATCAGACACCTGATGATGTCTAATCGCCTCGTATAGCACGCGCTCCCCGCCTCCTCCTCCATGACTGTGTGGATGAAAGAAGCCCACAAACATGTAGCGCACTGAGCCTGTTGGAAGCCCCAACTCACGAAGCATACGCAAGCGCTTGTTTCCGTTGACATCACGCAGCGCTGAGCGCCATGCAAACGTGGATATATAGTACATACCAAGCATGCATCCAACGAAAATCAGGGCCATTCTACCGTACCATGGGAGCCATGGAAGCCACGGCTGGGACTCGCCGTCCATCTTGGTGCGGTACGAAGGAAAATGGCATGGCCGCCGCTGTCTTCTGCCCTTGAACGTGCGCATGTGGAGGCATGGCACCGACACCTGCAAGGAAAGGCGTCGCTGCCCTTTCCACCCATGGACGCTGACGTTTACTCGTTTGTGACGGCCTGCGACGTCCACAAGAACGTGTCCTTGCGCATATTGCGGCTCGGTGGGGAGGTGGGCACTTCAGCATCGATGTGTGTGCGATGCGAGCTGTACGCCGGCAACATGCCGCTGCTGCCGCCGGAGTACACGTCACTCAGCGAAGGGCCAGATCCACGTTCTTGGAACGAATGGATCACGTTTCCTTACAACATATGTGATTTGCCACTTGATGCACAGATTTCGCTTACTGTGCTCGATGTAGGTAACGTACCGCTGGGCGGTATTGTTCTGCCACTCTTTGGAAAGCGTGCTGCGCTGCGTCGCGGTACGAAATGCCTGGCGTTGTGGCGCGGTGTACCAGCTGACCCACATGCGCCATCATCTACACCGTACAGATATGACGATGTACCTATTTCCAAGCTCTGGAAGCGCCACCAGCGTGGCATGATACCCTCCGACGAGTGGCTCGATCAACAGACGCTTCCATGGGTGGAAAAGGCCAGCACAAAACACGTCGACAAAAGTCACGAATTGATTCTTGTCATCGAGCTGCCGACCTTTGAGCTGCCGGTCGTCTACGGTGAGCCAGAGCCCGACTTGCGCACCAGACACACGAACACGGGCTCTTTGACGAATGCCACGGCGCCGGTGGCATCATGGATTCGGCCGCACATGTTGGCCCTATCTGACCCTGAAGCTTTGTGCGAGAACGTGATTGAGGCTAAGCACCGTCGCCTGATTCGCGGCCGCCGCTCTGCGACGCTGGATCGCGAACGCAAGCCTACGGCATCGGTGCGAGATACACTGCACCAGATTTTGATGTATCCTCCGACGCGTGTCTTGACATCCGAGGAAATGGACCTTGTGTGGACATTTCGTTTCTTCTTGACGCGCTACCCTGAGGCGCTCACGAAATTCGTCAAATCTGTCGTGTGGATGGACGCCGAGGAAGCGCGGCAGGCCACGGACGAACTTTTGCCCATGTGGGCCGAGCCACAGTTGGCGGACACACTCGAGCTGCTCGGCCCATCATTTCAGCATCTTCAGGTGCGTGCCTACGCCGTCCGCCAACTGTATCGCGCTAGTAATGACCAGCTGGAACTGTACTTGCTGCAGCTGGTGCAGGCCCTCAAGTTCGAGGACACGGCATGGAACACAGCGAGTGACGAGCAGCGCCAAGTGGCCTCGACGCGTCTCGTCGACTTGCTGTGCGAGCGCAGCACACAAAGCCACACTTTAGGCACCAAGCTGTACTGGTACGTGTCGGTGGAGCGCATCGATGGTCGGTACAGTGAGTTGTTTGCGCGTGTCGACAGACAGCTCCAGGCATCGCTCGAGGAGTCCAATCGTGATCTGCTGATCATGCTTAAGCGGCAGCGTCATTTTGTGCACACGCTCACCACACACAATGCCGAGCTTCGTGTGTCGCGGGATACACGCCCGAAGAAAATTGAGAAGCTGCAGGATCTATTGGCCGATCGCAGAAAGGGACTTTGCTCGTTTGTGCCGCCTTTGTCGCTCCCTCTTGACCCTGATGTATATATATGTGGTGTGATCCCGGATAAAAGCACCGTATTCAAGAGCAATCTCTTCCCCTGGCGCCTCGAGTTTGCGGTGGATGGCACGACATCCACCTATGCGGTCATAGTCAAGAACGGCGACGACCTACGGCAGGATCAACTCGTGCTGCAGCTTTTCGCGCTCATGGATCGCCTGCTGCGGGATGAGAATCTCGACGTGCGCATTACACCATACCACGTGCTGGCAACAAGTCCACAGGACGGTCTCGTGCAATTTATACCCAGCATGACAGTGGCAGCAGCGGTAGCCCAATACGGCGATCTGCTGAGCTATTTGCGTTTCCACTACCCAGACCACGAGAGCGCCGCCACTTTTCATGTACAGGCGCAGGTGCTGGACACGTTTGTGCGCAGCTGTGCAGGCTACTGCGTCATTACGTACCTGCTCGGCGTGGGAGATCGACACCTGGACAACCTTCTTGTGGCACCTGATGGGCACTTTTTCCACGTCGACTTTGGCTACATCTTAGGACGCGATCCGAAGCCTTTTCCGCCGCCTGTCAAGGTGTGCAAGGAAATGGTCGATGCGATGGGCGGCACCTCTTCTGTGTACTATATGCGATTCAAGAAGCTGAGCTACACGACTTATGCCTGCCTGCGCAAGAATGCCAATCTGATCCTCAACTTGATCTCGCTCATGGTCGAGGCCAATATACCCGATATCCGCGCAGAGCCAGACAAGGCTGTGCTCAAAGTGCAGGACAAGTTCATGCTGGGGGTACCCGAAGAACAGGCCGTGGGTCATTTGGAGGCGCTTTTCAACGAGACGTCCTATCTCTCCAGCATGTTTGACCGACTGCACAATGTAGCCCAATATTTCCGCCAATAATCCTTGCCTTCCTCCACCACGCATGGAGCGTCTTCGTGAACGGTATCCGGATCGGATCCCCATCCACCTGTGTCAGGGGGTGCCCTTGCTGCTCGAGGTGGCAGGTACGTTGATGCATACTGACATGAGACGTCGAATGTGCGCGCACAGAGCACCATATATGTGGCCTGCTGACAGGCACGCTGCCGCTTATTCCTCAGCAGAATGTGTTTTTGGGGCTGCCGCTGCGTCTTCTGTCCGAAGAGGTCGTGTATCTTCTACGCAAAGGTGTGGCCATCTTAATAGATGAAACGCGTGCTTATATTCCACCTACGGCAGATGAACGTGAGACGTTTCTGGAGCAGGAACAGCAGGAGATCCAGGCACAAAAAGAGCGCACCCTGCAGCACCAAGATGAGCAGCGCAGGCTGGTGGAGGCCAAGCTGCAGGCAGAGGAGGCAGGAGCATTAGAGCGCCGCCGTGCACGCCAGGCAGCGAAGGACTCCCCGTCTCATGACGGAGTGTCTGCGAAGGACGCGTTGAAGCGCATGCCCTATGTTCATTATACCCAAGGTGAATCTGCGTCGATCCCAGGCTATGTGCCATGTACACAGGCTATGTTGAGTGATGCGCCTGCAGGTGCGCAGGTGAATGCGTATACGACCTTAGGAGAGGCAATGCAAGCTGGTGTATGGACGTTTCCCCGTACGCTGGAACAGCGCGCTCGCTGCGCCGTGTTCGAAGATTTGCATGAGCAGGGTTACTTTCTCAGTACTGGACTCCGGTTCGGTGGTGACTTTGTTGTGTACCCCGGTGATCCATTGCGATATCACTCCCATTATACGGCGACGATACTCGCGGCGCCCGAGCAAGCTGTGCCGGCCTTCCACGTCATTGCTTCAGGGCGTCTCGGCACAGCCGTCAAGAAGTCGCACCTTTTGTGCCAGTCCAACACGTTGGTACGCGACGACACTCAGGCAGAAGATCGTCGTCGCCGCGGCGACGACGACACCCTCGAAAAGCCGTGGGGCCAAGTTCAGTACTGGAGCTTGGCCTGGGCCGGCTTTGGTACATAGAGCCGTCGTATGTCTTATGTGGAGATGTGGAGGACCACGCGCCTGGCCTGCAGGGATGCAGGCGGACGCGCATGTCCGGCGCGTGCGCTGCGTCAGCGCCTGCTCTTGACCATGATGTCGATCCAAACGGTCGCCACCAAGACGTTCGAAGGACAAAAGCCTGGTACCTCAGGTCTGCGTAAGCGTGTGACGGTGTTTGAGCAGGAGCATTACACGGAGAACTTTCTGCAATGTATTCTTTCAGCGATACCGGGCGGCGCACGCGGTGCGACACTGGTGGTGGGGGGTGATGGCCGCTACCTGTCTCTGCCGACCGTGCAAAAGATTGTTCGATTGGCTGCTGGCAATGGTGTGGCGAAGCTCATCATCGGACAGAATGGCATTCTCTCCACGCCGGCTGCCTCGCATGTGATTCGTCTGCGCAAGGCCACGGGCGGTATTTTGCTGACAGCGAGCCACAACCCCGGCGGTCCGAACGCCGACTTTGGTATCAAGTACAATGTGCAGAACGGTGGACCTGCGCCAGAGACTGTCACGAATAAGATCTACGAGCTCACGACCAAGATTGATCACTACCTCTTGCAGCAGGGCGATGACGTAGACCTGTCGCAAGTCGGTGCAGTGTCGTTTGGTGACCTGCACATTGACGTGATTGACCCTATCAAGGACTATGTGGATTATCTCTCTACCATCTTCGACTTTGACCTGATCAAGTCGTTCCTTTCGTCTGGCCAGTTCAAGGTGCGTTTTGATGCTCTGCATGGTGTGACAGGCCCCTACGCTCGTGCTCTGCTGGTGGAGCGCTTCGGCCTCCCAGACGATGCCGTGCAAAACTGGGTACCCAAGCCAGACTTTGGCGGCGGCCACCCTGACCCGAACCTCACGTATGCAAAGTCCCTTGTCGATGCGATGAAGTCGGAGAGTCTGAACTTTGGCGCCGCGAGTGACGGCGACGGTGACCGCAACATGATTCTTGGCAAGGATGCCTTTGTGAATCCAAGCGACAGCGTGGCCATCATAGCCGATTGGGCCGAGCGCGCTATTCCCTACTTCAAGTCGGGCGTTCGAGGTGTCGCTCGCAGCATGCCGACGAGCGGTGCGATTGACCGCGTCGCCAAGGCGCGTGGCTACGAGTTCTTCGAGGTGCCGACGGGCTGGAAGTTCTTCGGCAACCTCATGGATGCTGGCCGCCTGTCGATCTGTGGTGAAGAGAGCTTTGGCACGGGCTCAGACCACATCCGTGAGAAGGACGGTCTGTGGGCTATCGTGGCTTGGCTCAACATCCTGGCCTTTGCGAACAAAGAGCACGCTGGCACGTCGGTGGCCGATGTGTTGCAGGCGCACTACAAGCAATACGGCCGCAACTTCTTCAGCCGCTACGACTACGAAGAAGTGGAGAGTGCAGGTGCACAGACCATGATGTCGGAGCTGCGCACCAAGGTCACGGATCCCGCTTTCCTTGGCTCGACCCATGGCTCGTTCAAGGTCGCAGAAGCGGGTGACTTTAGCTACACAGACCCGATCGACCACAGCGTCAGCAAAAACCAGGGTCTGTACGTGCGCATGGAAGACGGTTCGCGCATCGTGTTCCGCCTCAGTGGCACGGGCAGTGCCGGTGCGACCATCCGTCTCTACGTCGAAAAGTACTCGTCCATGGCGGCCGAATACGCTGCCGATGTGCAAGAGGCACTCCGACCCATTATTGACGTGGCCCTGCAGCTCAGTGCCCTGCAGCGCCACACGGGCCGGGAGAAGCCTACGGTTATTACGTGATTCCTTCAGTGCGATGGATAGCTAAGCTTAGTAAATAAAAGGCCCTTGTCCTCCGCCGTCATGTTTCGCACTGCCGCCACACGTTCTGGCCTGTTCAGAATGTACAGCACGTCGTCAGCCATCGCGGTGCCGTCCGTTATGCGCGCCGTCACCATCGAAAATGGCAAGGGCCCCTCGAGTGCTCTGCGCATCGAACAGGTGCCCACGCCCACTCTCTCGGCGGAAGACGCCACGCCGTACGTCCTCGTCAAAGTGCGTGCCTTTGGTCTGAATCGCATGGACTTGATGCAGCGCGAGGGCCAGTATCCGATCCCACCTGGCGCGTCCCCGATTATGGGTGTAGAATTTAGTGGCGAGGTCGCCGCGCTCGCGCAACATGGGGACCATGATTTGAACCTGGGTGATGCCGTCTTCGGTTTGGCCCACGGCGGCGCCTATGCCGAGTACATACGAGTGCCAGCCTCGATGGTTTGGAAGAAGGATGCTGTCATGAGCTGGGAACAGGCCGCTGCCGTGCCCGAAGCGTACATTACGGCCCTTCAAGCTCTGCACACATTGTCGAATCTAAAAAAGGGCGAGGACGTGCTGATCCACGCGGGTGCTTCTGGTGTTGGCCTCGCTGCGATCCAGTTGGCCAAGTACCTCGGTGCACGGAACGTCTACGTCACGGCCGGGACGACCGAAAAGATTGCGCGGTGTAAACAACTTGGAGCCACTGACGGCTTCAACTACAAGACCCAGGACTGGGCGGCTGAGCTGAAGCGCGTCACGGAGGGCAAAGGCGTCGATGTGATCATGGACTTTATCGGTGCTGCTTACTTTAACAACAATCTCGCGTCGCTTCGTCTAGACGGACGTATGACGATGCAAGCCTTTTTAGGTGGAATCATCCTGCCGGAAGGCGTCAACATCGCGCCCATGCTCACAAAGCGCCTGCGCATCGAGGGAAGCACGCTTCGTAGCCGCACCGTCGAGTACCAGGCTCAGCAAGCAAATGCATTTGAGCGTTTGGGATGCATTGATGCCTTACTCCGAGGTGTGCGTGGTGACACCAGTCACAATGCGCTGCAGATCATCCTGCACAAAGTGTGGGACTGGCATGAGATAAAGGAGGCGCACGATTACATGGCGGCGAATCAGAACATAGGCAAAATGGTCGCAATGATTTCGTAAATACATATACATGATTCTATGCGGAAAACTCGTTTCGTAGAGGCACTCGAGGCACAGGGGCAGCCTCACGCTCAATACCCGAGGTCGTCAGGCTCGTGTTGTATGTCGCATCGATCGTGGCAAAGAGCTGGTCTAAGTTGTCCAGCGCATCTCGCATCGCCGTCACGGCCGACGTGGAAGAGTTTTCTACTTGTTAGCACAGTCTTCAAAACACGCATAAAGGTCAGGAGGAACAATTGGTTGCGTATATATCATCCCACATAGCCATGAAGACTCGGGATGGATAAAAGGGTCATCCCACCGATATGGAAGTTGCACACATACCTAGCATTTGTACACGCATGTGAATCTTATTTTCTGATGGATGCGGGAGCCTAGAGTGTCAGAATTGGGCCACATACGTATATCCACAGAATTCGACGCGTGGGCTACGTGTGTCAGTACTGAGCGTGGTCGATACGGCACAAGCACGGCAAAAGAGCCCTCATAAACGAAGAATTCCAATTTATTGCACCTCCATTACCCGCGGGTATCAGGACAATAGATAGTAGAATCATAGGACACTTTTTTGCCACGCCACCAAGCGTACGTACTCTTTCATTAACATGTATCGCAAGGCATTGCCCATGGTATGGTCTTCATCCATGATACAAAACGTCACGGCAGATAGTTCGGTGTCATAACCAGGCAGCTGCACCCATTAGATATGCTTCGTACGAACAAGAGTGATCTTGCCGCGCACAGCGCTGGCATCGAGCTCGTCGGCCATGGCAAATTGCACGAAGAAAAACTGATCTCGCCAGCGCCTTTTTTCTGGTCCGCCGTGCTCCCCTCCTGTCTGCTGACAAAGCATATGTGAGTTTGCGGTGGGTGCAGCTGCCGGGAGCTACCTTATTCCCAGCCCCGTAACTGTACCCCACCGCCACGGCATTGTATCATGTCATGGAGACTGGGGAAAAAGTTGAAGGAAGGAGGTGTTTTTCCATTCAATCTAGCCTCCTCCTTATCTTCCCATCAGGATGAGAAAGGGAAAGGAAGTTTGCCTGCGTCATCCCCCACATCGGGTACGGCACCCAGCACCCCGCGCGCCGATGACGAATTTCCTCCTGCTGTGGCATCGCCTACCAAAAGTGCCACAATTTCGACAATGAGTCATTCCAAAAAAGTGCTGCCAGTCACTGTTGCAGGTATGAATGCATCTCGGTCAGATATGCTCACGGTGAGCGTGGTGAATGCGCGCGGACTGTCTCTTCCACCTGGTCGTATGATGCTCCCTGCAGATGAACGACAGTCTACTACGGGAACAAATGCACATGCCTCGCTTCGCTCTCCCCAGATAAGCTTGCCCTATGTGGTCCTGGAATTCGACAAGAATGAAGTGCTCATTCTCGCCTCGGGCGGTGATCTCGCGTCACCACAATGGCAGTTCACGGCCAATTTTGACGTGTCACGGAAAGGCGAAGTGACGCTACATATATATTTGCGCGCTGAGATGGTGGAACCCACTGATAAGATGCATCATGCCATGCGGTCGTTGTCCCTACACCCTGATAAGTCAGGCGCATATACCAAACCCGACCCCATGATGTTGATGGGCGGCAACGATGTATATCTTGGTATGGCCAAATTGGTGCCGTCCTTTGATCAGACACGTCCATTGGATACTTGGCTACCACTGCAGGGTGGCACGGGTGAGATACGCGTGCAGATGGCATTCAAGTCACAGGTCGGCACGTCGCTCAACATTGAGTCGTTCGAGTTGCTCAAAGTGATTGGTAAGGGAAGCTTCGGTAAAGTGATGCAGGTCCGGAAGCGCGATACATCCCGAATTTATGCATTGAAGATTATAAGAAAAGCACACATTATTTCGCGCTCCGAAGTAACTCACACGCTTGCCGAGCGAACTGTCTTGGCTAAAGTCAATTGCCCCTTCATTGTGCCGCTCAAGTTCTCCTTCCAGAGCCCTGACAAACTGTATTTGGGACTGGCCTTCGTGAATGGTGGTGAATTATTTTTGCATTTACAACGCGAGGGGCGCTTTAGTGAGGAACGCTCACGATTCTATGCTGCAGAATTGTTTTGTGCTTTGGAGCATTTACACAGCTTCAACGTTATTTATCGCGACTTGAAACCCGAAAATATCCTTCTCGACTATACCGGACATATTGCGCTGTGTGACTTTGGTTTGTGTAAGCTCAATATGGGGGACAAAGAAACGACACACACGTTTTGTGGCACGCCTGAATACCTCGCGCCCGAGCTCCTTTTGGGTCGTGGCTATACCAAGGCCGTTGACTGGTGGACGTTGGGCGTGTTGCTGTACGAAATGCTTACCGGTCTCCCTCCATTTTATTCTGAAGATGTCAATGAAATGTACAGAAAAATCTTGTATGATCCACTGGTGTTTCTCCCGGATGTTCGTCCCGATGCTCGCGACCTACTTAGGCGCCTGCTGGAGCGTGATGCTAGTAAGCGACTAGGCTCACCTCCAGGCGGAGCTATGGAAATAAAAAATCATCCCTTCTTCACAAAGCATATTGACTGGAGCATGCTTTCGGCAAAAAAGGTCCGGCCGCCTTTCAAGCCCGGAGTGGCCTCTGCATTCGATACGTCGAACTTTGACCCCGAGTTTACCAGTGAACCGGCTATGGACAGCGTCGTCGATGACAGCCACATGATCAGTGAAGCAGTCCAGGAACAGTTCGCTGGGTTTAGTTACACGGCGGCGCCTGAGATGGCTAGTAGTGATGGATTATGGCAATAGAGCTCGTAACGCACATGTACTTTGGACCCCTGCTGGCTTGGTGATATGGGGCATTCCTGAAAATTAAAATCTAATGTTGGGGAACGTCCTATCCAATCCGCCGCTCATGGCCGCAATGTCGTTGTCGTGACGTTATGCCGGCTCTCCTTCGTGCTGCGGTCTTTGTAGGGCTTGTGCTCCTGATCGCCCAAGCTGGGTCCGCGGATGTGACACCGATCACCAATGTCTCAAATGATTATTTCACGCCTGCAAAGACCTTCACGCCCGCCACCACGTTTTCCTCGGTGGTGGATGGTCAAGTGACCACCATTACCGATCAAGGCCCTACACAGCTCCCGGGTTCCTATACATTCACATACACCAAGCCGAAGTCCACGGTTAGTGCACCTGAGAGTTCAGCACTGATGAAAAGCCTTAGTGAGAAGGGGAATGTGCCAGAAGCAAGTCAGCTTCAGGCGGACCCAGGTGCTCTACAAACGGCACATGGGGTTGGTCTCGGCGATGACGGCATCATAAGCAAGAGTTTACCCCTCTCAAGTGTTCTTGTTGCACTCATCGCTGTGTTCTCTGGTGCGATCTTGTTGTAGTAAACGTTGTATTTATATGCCTGTACGAAATAGCAAGCTAAAAGCCAATGATCACCTACGAGAAAGATGGCTGCGGTGATGCCTGGTTGGAGGATGGCATCGGCGATCCATGCGTGGGTGCAACGGGTTGCGTGCCATGCGGAGCCACAGCCGCGTGAGCTGCGGCTACGGCCACCGTGGTAGGTGTGGGTGTTGGCGCTGACCTCGCAGCAGCTGTGCCATGGACAGAAGCCGCTGAGAGTATGCTTTGGGACGTCGGCTTTTCTTCCAGCATTTCATACATTAGCACAAAGTTTTTCGAGACCTTGTCCCATGATCCAGGATCAAAGAATACATAGGTACCACGCTCGTATGTCGGTGTTTTTTGCAAAGGTTCCATATTTGGATCTTTGGTCAGCCATAGATGCAGGCCTTTGTGGTATCGCCAGTTCCGCGCATACAGCTCTGCAGCGGCTACTTCTTGTAGCGCATCCCGCGGTGTCGAGTAGAAGATGAAAAACAACGACTCATCACTGAAGCTAGCGACCTTGGTCTGCGCTGGTGGCGGTTGGACATTATAGCAAGCTGGCAATTGATACGCTGGTTCCACTTGTGAGGACGCCGCAGCAGGGTCGTGAGACCACGGCGTGACGAACGAGGCAGATAATGGATCGGACGCATCTAGCTTCATCCCGAGCGATTGAAGATTGCTTCCCATGCTAAGCATGGCCACATCAGGGTTCTGCGTCTTAATCAGGCCCACGAGGCCCACGAGCCCAAAGCGGTCCACGGGGGAGGTAAGGACTTGATGGATTGGCAAGTGAGATGATTCAGTCCCATAGGCAGAATTCGATACCTTTGTGCGTTGCATGGCATCGTGGTTTGAATTGAGTGCGCTTAAGACAGCTGCATGCGAGCTGTCTGCACCAGTCGCATTGTCATGAGGCATACGTGCGAGATTTATCCGATTGAATTGGGGCTGCGAGCCGTACGACTGCATCCACATACCTTGAGATTGCGCACCGTTTGGTGCTCCGGTCGTGACCACGGAGGCAGCACTTTGGTTCGCCGGAGATGGGGCGTGCAGTCCCTGCTTTCGAAGATCCTGTGCGAGGGATGCCCCTGACTGTGGGTCCTGCTGCCACGAAGCAGCAGCTTGCTCAGGCCCGTATGACATGCTTGCATGTGTGTTGCGCGAATCCTGTGCTGCCACTGCCGCTGCTGCATGGGCACGATGAAGCGTCGGAAAGTCTTCCTGGCTAAACGGTGCGCCCCCTCGAGACATCATCATGGGCGAACTCGATGCGCCAGTACCAGCATGACTCGCGTATGTCGAGAACATACCACTAGCATTCGAAGAGTTTGTGCTAGACGACTGCGGTGCCTGCGATCCTAGCGCGGGAAAGTCTGCGAGGTCGAGTCCTGGAGCATTGGACATGGCAGCAGAAGCATATCCAGGATGCGTCGCTGACAAGCTCGCAGCGCTGGCAAAACCCATTGACTGTGTTGGTACCTCAGAAGCGGGTCTGCTCGAGCCCATCACACCACTAGTTGCGCCGTGTGTTGAGCGCAGAGGCATACAAGAACGTGGCACTAAGCTCAGAAAGCGCGAACAAACGCTGGGTGACGAAAAAATGGGTCGTGTTCCAAAGGGGCCCTAGTTACCTACTAGGCCATTTTGGTAGAGCCAGTGCCGCTGAACCGAGTGTGATAGAAGCTTGGCTGCACCTCGCCGAGTGACCAGCACCACAAGGATGGCGGCAACAGGTCCACCTAAGGAGCAAATTGCCGAGATTTTCAAGAGCATTAAGAACTCTCACAAGCTCAACAAGGTATGCTTTGATTGTGGCGCCAAGAATCCGACATGGGCCAGTGCAACATTCGCCGTGTATATCTGCCTGGACTGCTCGTCGGTCCATCGCAACATGGGTGTTCATATCACATTCGTTCGTTCTACGAACCTCGACTCGTGGACCTGGCCACAGCTTCGCCTGATGAAAGTGGGCGGCAATGGCGCAGCGAGTGACTTCTTCGCCGCACATGGTGGAAATGCTCTATTGCTTCCTTCTACAGAGGGAAAGGTTAAGTACACGTCGGCTGTTGCTCAGCGGTACAAGGAAGAACTCAATCGTCGCGCCGCACAGGATGCGGGAGCGCTTGGTATTCGTGCTCCATTTTCTGTGTCTGGTACGACATCCGGCTCTACGGCCAAGTCGGCCACAGCCTCCAAGTCTGCAGACGACGTGGACTTTTTCGACGAATGGGACTCGACCATTCCATCAACTCAGAGTATGCCAGAGCCTACTCCCTCGATGGCAGAGACAGATTCGGCTCACGCCGCTGATCATACGGCACCTGAGCCCGCCCCCGCACCGGCGCCAGCTCCGATGGCCCCACGACCTGTGTCATCCGCCGGACTGCGTGCCAAGACACGCCCCACAGGTACGCTTGGCGCTGTACGTGGTACTTCATCTATGAGTTCTCGCCCAACAAAGCTTGGTCTAGGAGTCCGTAAAGCAGCCGCACCATTGAACTTTGATGAGGCAGAGCGTCGCATGAGGTTGGAGCAGGAGAAGGCTACGCAAGCTGCAAAAGAAGCGCAGGAGCTAGCTGCGACTGCTGAGCCACAAGCAGAAGTATCAGAAGATCCAGCGGGGCTCGAAACGCCTAAGGAAACGACGCCGGCGGTGCCAAAGAGCCCAGCTGGTGCTAAGTCCAAGATCAAGAGCAATGCAGGCGTCGACCGTCTTGGTATGGGTTTCACTCGCTTGGGCATAGCACAGGCCCGCAATAATGCATCTATGCAAAGCAAGTCGACTGCTAATGTATCATCCACAACTGAAGCGAACGAGTCAAACTATGCACGCCAGAACTTTGCATCGCAGAAATCGATCTCCAGCGATCAATACTTCCAGCGCGGCGGATACGACCCAAATCTCTCAGACGAGACCAAGGCGCGCTTGGCTAGCTTCCAGGGACAAACATCCATCTCGTCGAACCAGTACTTTGGGCGCGAAGAAGATGAAGACGACGATGAGCCTGTCGAAACTGATGACTTTTCTGACTTTGAGGCATCTGCACGTGCGTATTACCGGAAGATCATGTCGAACCCAGACGTGCAGAACGGCATCGACAAGATACGCTCAGGTGCTTTAAAGCTGTCACAATACCTCGAGGACTTGAGTCGGAATGGAGCCTAGTATTTGTAGGAGGCACACCTCCATAGCTAACGTGGTTGTTGACCTTGTGTATGGAGGCGCAGGGACATTGTTTGACTCAGACCTGGTTCCACCATGTCCACATTCGGTATCAACTATCGAGTCTCTACGTTCGGCGAGTCTCACTGCAAGGCGGTAGGATGCATTGTTGAAGGAATGCCGCCAGGCGTGTCTGTGAACGAAAGCGACATCCAGGTACAGCTTAATCGACGACGCCCCGGTCAAAGTTCGCTCACGACGCCTCGTGATGAGAAGGACAAGGTCGAGATTCTTTCAGGTACCGAAAAAGGTGTCACTCTTGGGACTCCTATTGCCATGATGGTACGGAACAATGACCAGCGCCCGCATGACTATACGGACGAAAAGCTGGACGCTATTCCCAGGCCTAGCCATGCTGACTTTACGTATCTGGAAAAATACAACATTAAGGCCAGTAGTGGGGGTGGACGCAGCAGTGCTCGAGAGACTATTGGACGTGTCGCTGCGGGGGCACTAGCAGAAAAATATCTTAAGGAGACGCTCAACATTGATATTGTTGCATTTGTCTCGTCCGTGGGACACGTTGAAATACCTACATACGACGCCGACAACGAAGAGATGCCACTCAGGACAGAATATCTTAATCTTCTCAGTTCTGTAACACGTGAAATCGTGGACAAAGAAAACGTACGCTGTCCAGACGCTGTCGTGGCCGAGAAAATGCGCGAGGTATGTTTGAGGAGAAAACTCACACACAGCGTATCATGGCTGCTAAAGCCAAGAATGACTCAATAGGCGGTACAGTAACATGTGTCATCCGCAATGTGCCCGTCGGACTTGGTGAGCCATGTTTTGACAAGATGGAATCCAAACTTGCCCAGGCCATGATGAGTATTCCCGCTACTAAGGGTTTTGAGATTGGCTCCGGATTCCGGGGTACTTGTATTCCAGGCAGTAAGCACAATGATCCGTTCGTGAGAAAACCGGATGGGACACTAGGCACCTCGACGAATTGGAGCGGCGGCACTCAAGGTGGTATTACGAATGGCGAGAATATCTACTTCCGGTACGTATGCAAGTGACTGACGCGTCAGCATCGCGTTTAAGCCACCGGCCACTATCTCACAGGAACAGCTGACAGCCCGTTACGATGGCGAACAGGCCGTGCTTGAGAATAGGGGCCGTCACGATCCATGTGTCGTTCCACGTGCCGTGTCTATTGTGGAATCTATGGCCGCTATTGTACTCATGGATATGTTCCTCACACAGTCAAGCCGCAAGTCTGCAGCCGACAGGGTTGATCCAGCAGCTGTGCACGCTCTGCCAAACAGTATGAAGAAGCGCAAACATTCGAGCACTCAGAGCGCATAAAAATAAATCCAAAAGGCATAGTGGTATATAGTGCCATTAAAGTCACACACGGAGTTACTTCTTTTTGCCCTTCATCGTAGCACGACGACCGTCACCTGCGTCTGTTAGTCACCCGGTAAAACGCACCTTTCTTCGGTGGACCCTTTCCAATGAGGCGCTTTCTTGCTACGTCTTTCCATCGCTGAGACTCTTTGGGGTGGATCAGCTTAGCAAAGTTTTCGCCCCCGATGGAAAGCGATGAGAGATGCAATTGCGGTGGGTAGTAGTTCAGCATGGAACTGCCCACGAGCGACTTTTTAAGATATTTGGCACCAGTTCTTAAATTGTTAGGATTGTATGATGTACCAAACACTTGGCACCTGAGAGCATTTAGAGCCGCAAGCGACCTGGCCGGCACCCCACTCATAGCAACAGCGAACGTGAGATGCTGACCAGACTCAGAATCCATCAAAGACTCGTCACGTGATGGGCTCTGAATCGACCGACATACTGTGTCGCCAAGCTAGTACGATAAGACCATCTCTTAGTCTATGTCAAGTAATGAAAACTTTATATGTATATACGACACTTTTTGTTTCTATGCGAGGTTGCTTTTAATACAGGATATCACCACATAGAATCTGATTGATCTGAACTCAAAAAAAACTTGCACAAGATATTAACAAATCAAGGGAACAGGGACTTTTGCTCCGGGTGCTCAACAGTATCCACCAGTGTTGATGCATTAGGGTGGACATTCGTGACATCAGCATGCGATGGAAGAGAATTGCTTCCAACGTGAGCAGGCTCAGCTGTAGAGTCATTGTTGATGGCCATTGCAGACTCAGCAGACATGGACGCATTCGGCTGGGTGCTGGCAAATGCAACAGGAGGAAGGGCATCGTACGCCGGTGCGTCATCAGATGGTACCTGAGAGGGCCGGTTGAAGGTTCCAAGTTCATCTTCGAGCTCCTCTTCTTCTGCATCCGATGCCTCGTCAGAATATTCACCATCTAGGTCATTGCGAAGGACTGGAACAATGGGGCCAGCGATCTCGTTCATGTCCTTACCCTTCGTCTTCGTAGACTCAGATGGAGGAATACCACGGTCAAGATGGCCAAGGTCAGAGTCCTTCGAATCAGGGTCTGTTGCTGAGCCACTAGATGGCGCATGTTCAGGAGATGCCATACCTTTTTCGGTATCCTCTGACGCTTGATTAAGAAGGCCAACTATGCGTAAATTCGAGAATGCCTTCTCACGATCCGAGAGAGTTCCATTTTTTGACTTGAATAAAGGGGACCAATAAAGCCTCATCAAAAGATAGATAGCTGACATCGAAATAACAACAAAGAAGGGAATCACGATGCAGACGACAGAGGAGGTCGGGACTTTGCTGTTAGGGAAGGCTTGAAAGAAGTAATGATTATTGTCCACTCGAAAACTCTTTCCCGCATAGTCAGGCCGATCGACATCTGCCTGATCTTGAGAATGAAGGCTGGAAGGCGGAATAACCATGACATACCCTGTCGGGACCGCTACTGAGTCTCGGCCTTCGTCAGATACAGCTGGCACAGCAAGAACCGAGCATGCAGCTAAGACAGCCAGTGAGAGTACCCATGAAAGGATACGGCTCATTGTGACGTTACCAATGACCGACGTGGTAATCCACAGGCAGAACAAGGGCTAGGAATAGATACCGAGCCGAGTCTAACCGGCAGGTAACTGCTTTCGTGCCCCTGTAAGTAATACGAAATTGTGAAGAATCGTGTCTTAATTGAATCCAATCATATTGAAGCATGCATTTCTCGGGACAAGATTATCAAGGAGGATCCAACAAATTAAAAAACAGTGAAGTCGACAGTGCCCAGGGCAAACCATCAGGGTACAGTGCTGACTAATGTTGCAAGGGCATACAAAACATGCAGGAAATGAACGAAGTTACAGAACTTACTAAGCTACATAATGGTATGTATGCTTGTGTAATTATTATGTACTATGCTTCATGGAACGTTAATTGGGAGTATATGATTGACTGACATTTTTGCGAGCTAAAGCAAATGCCGAGCCGCGAGAGTGTGAAAAAAGGAACCCAAAAATGGATTAACTGCCTTGGCGTCATATATCCAATCTCGCCAAATTTTCTAAGCGATGTGAATTCGAACATGCATGGCCGAAATAGCGTGTCGATCCCGTGTGCCTGAACATGGCAAAGTGAATTGGGAATTTTCAAGTTTTATTTATAGTTAATTCTGAGGCTAGTTTACCCTAATTTGCTTTGCATGGGCAAAGCTCTACTACTTCCCTTCATCCTGTATTGTACTACGATCCTTTCTCAGCATGAGTATACATGCTGCACTTTTAGCCTCTCCTAAATCAAATCAATCTCATGAAGAAGTGGATGTTTCTCGAAATGACTCGCTGCCAAGCGAGCCGCGAGGAGCAGAGAAAGAGATCGAAGAGGTAAAATGGACTGCCAAGAATATGTCCCAGCCAAGAGGTATGAATGACGTGACTTCATCGAATGAGCGTCGACCTACTTATATCGGTTATATCAAAACTCCTGCTGATGCGATTTTACTGTTGGCTGCTTGCGATCTACCGGATAATGTGGCAAATCCAAAACTCGGTCCTCCCCCTCGCCGTATATCACGTCGTCTGCTTGATGACGAACGTGCCGCATTTATTCGTTCCGGTGCTATTTTTGTCTGGGATGAACGCGAAGCAGGCATGCGTCGCTGGACAGATGGCCGTTGCTGGAGTGCAAGTCGCGTCAGTGGATGCTTTCTAACCTATCGTGAACTAGAGGTGAGAAAAAAGACATCGGATAGTCTCGGTAAGGATGCACCACGAAGCAATTTGTACAAGTCTGATGGCCTAGTAAAACAATCCTTCAGTATCCGAACCTCGTCGAACCGCAAACTTCATGTAATTTCTTATTATAATAAGGAGGATATCAAGATGGGATACTTGCAACGTGTTAGTAAGGACCCAAGAATCATGGGCACCGGACCAGATTCTTGGAATGTGCAAATCGACGAAAATGAATACGGAGAGCTACTCAGTCGTGAAGCAAGTTATGTTACCAAACGTCTAATGAGCCCCCAGGTTCCTGCAGAAATGCCATTGGAAAAAATGCCCGTTAAACGAAGAGCTTCAGAGAAAGAAGCCTTGGTTACGAGCGAGCGTGATGTGTCGCCTAGTCCTGAATTTTCTCGGGGGCACTACCCTCCTCGTTTGACATACCCACCACCTTCAGACTATCATTATGGACGGCCGCATCTTCCACACACATACTTGGATGAGAGCTGCAAAAGATGTCGGTATGAGAAACCTTCTTTGACCACTCACTCCTATTACCATGCACCTAGGGGATGGATCTCTCCGTATGACACACCTTTATGTTTATCACCCGTCACGCCACCGACAATGGACTCGAAGAATTATTTTGCCAACGTGCATAACACACACTACCCTCCTGTTTCTTATGTGAACAGGATGGATCGTTTCATGGACCGGCCTATTCTGCCTGCGATCCAAACTAGTGTTCCGCGAGCGTCTGAAGCAGAACGGGGGACATTAGAGGCTTTGGCTAGTCTTCGTGCTGATACCAAGGTACCACCTGTAACGACGCTGGATCGTTCGGCTAGGTACCATCTGAGCATGCCCTCTTTCCCTGCATCGCGACTACGCGCACGGCCTGCTCCTGTACCAGTGGCAGACCGTCATACCCTTCAAAAAAGTGTTCCTATGCATGTTGGAAATGCATCAATAATATAGCTACACTCAATTATAATGCATGAAGTTCATCTTTACATATGATCGTATGGTATGAATTGCCAATTTGCCAACACAGGTTCTGCTAACCCCGAGGGGGGATTGAAAAGTCTCACCGCCGCAAACCGTCTTCCCCAGCCAACCTAGGAAATCGAACCCAACACTGACACGGTGGCACCAAACTCTAAATGATTAGTAACCGTGGAATTGGGTCTGCGCCAAACAAACACCGAGCGCGAAGCACGCACACATCGGCCGTCGTACTCACGTGGAATTTTCAACACAAATTATTATTATAATAGACCAAGACGATACTCTACCGATAGCGTGGTCACTCATCTTCATCTAGCCATGTCGCTAAGACAACACATCCAGCAAGAATATATGTCAGGATATCGTCCCGCTTATAATGACGCACACTCAGACTATTACCCGCTTCAAGAAAAAAAACGTAGGTACAAGCCTGGCACGGTGGCGCTGCGTGAGATCCGCAAGTACCAGCGATCAACAGATTTATTGATATCCAAGCTTCCATTTGCGCGCGTCGTTCGCGAAGTTGCGGATGAATTTATTGAGGCGAACTACGACTCGAGCGCAAGCGCGGTTGGACTGCGTTGGCAGAGCTCAGCAATCCTTGCGTTACAAGAGGCCACAGAGGCCTACTTGGTTCATTTATTCGAAGATGCGAACTTGTGTGCCATTCATGCAAAGCGTGTCACCATCATGCAACGTGACATTCAGCTAGCTCGACGTATACGCGGTGTATGGGGCGGTATCGGGTAAATGGTACAAGTCTCTATGGATATGGACCCAATTACGAAAGCAGGCGTGGCTTCTTACGTTGCACCCAACTTTCAAGTGAGCGCCAGAAGAATGCTACTAGTTGCTTGTCTGTGTGTCGCTTGGTTCGGTCCACCTGTATTATAGTTAATGATTGCGATAACGTACCTGTAAATGTGTCACGTTCCATTCTTTGGCTTGTGATGTGGATACTTCGTTGTTCCATCGAATGTACACGCCCATAGCTGATGGTTAGCGCATGCAACATACCATTACGGAATAAGTCTCGGGGATCAGTCCAACGATACGATTTAAACTGCCAAGCTTGGCCAGTAGTAAATACAGCAATCACACGGCTCCAGGGATCTTGATCACTGCCTGGAAGTCCGTTTCCAAGTCTGTTAACTGCATCTGCATTGTCGACCACCAGAATACGGCGGGAGAGTGTGCCTGGCCCCGCAGAGGTGGCATTCTCATCGGCCGATGGCGCCCGGATCGTAACGACCAATTCTGGGATGCCACCTGCCTGTTGCCTTGCTTCTTCAGGATGAATAAAGATGCCATCCTGTAAAAGCGCTTTTACATTGAACATATTGATAAGTGCCGTGGGTGAATTGGACAAGAGGATGATAGGATCCTGTGCACGGGACTTGCGAGCACCGTGACCCGCAGGCTTGGAAGAAGCAGCGCGTGACGAAGACGTCACTTTGGATGGTACGGCAGAGCGGCGCTTCGCTTCTTCGATTCGTGGACGGACTATAGCACGGAGTGCCAAAAGATCAGAAGAGGCGCGCATGCCTGGTACACCGTCTTCCATTTCTTCCATCAATTTGCCTCGCAAGGCATCGTCGCGATCCAGAAGCACGATTTCATATTTTGAGCGGATGCGACGCACAAACTCAGCATCCTGTGGATCTGGAACATAAACACGCTTAGGCTTGGATGCAGGTACATGTTCTACCTGTGCGTCCGACCCGCCCTGGGCCTCAGCAGCGGAGGCTTCATCCATCGCACCAGATAACGGAACGATACCTTCCCAGGAATCGCGCTTTCCCAGTAAGTAGTCCAACACAGCCGACCGTTCCAGTGCTGGAAGTGGCACGATCTCGGCTAGCGTGGCATTTCGAAAGTATGCACCAGCACGTTCTTCGCGCTGCTGAATCGCAAAAACGAGGGCTGCAAGTGGGACGAATGCATCTGGTTCCGTCTCAGGTGACGGCACTCTTCCTTCATTATTGCGTGTATCACGAGAACGAAGCACACGTGTGACTGAGACAACGGGAAGCACAGTATCTGGGGAGTCTTGGGCGTACTGCATAGAGGACGTATCAATATGCGAGAGCACAATAGAAGTAGCTTGCTTCACGCTCTCAGTCACAGCGCCACTTGCGTCATGCAATTGCACATACTTCAATGGTTCATTTTCACCCGCTATGACAGCTGTGCGAAGGCACAGCAAGGGGTCTAATCCGCGATCCCCAGACTGCATCGATGCACAGTGGGAAAAAAGACGGAACGCGGCCTGGTGGAGAGAAGGAAACCGGAGGTCATAAAAAACACAACTATGGTACTAGTAACGTAGACAGAAACAAGCCTATGGTTGAACGCCTGCAGCAGGCAACAGAGCACGAGGTGATAGGCGCACCATTGCGCTCACGACAAGTTGACGCATGGCCCGGATAAATACGCGCAGTATCTCAAGCACGAGATAAGAGCCTTTCTGGGACTTGCGCGACACTCGGTTGAGCCGCAGGCGTATCAAAAATGGGCCATTACGGGCCACACACCGTTTGTCCAGCAGGCAAACAGTGCGAAAGAGGATAGTACAGCAGCCATTCGATTCAGGAGAACAAAGCTCTCCGTATGCTGCCATTGATGTAACTTCTGGAGCGGGACAGAGTCAGGCGGGTATTGCGACAAAAACCGAACACCGCGGTGGTCTTCGCCAAAGACGTGCGGCTCTTGCGTGATAGTATGTGGGACTTGGGTTGTCTGTTGGACACGCCGCTGCAGAAACTGGCTGTGTGCATGCATGGACAACGCAAAAGGCGGGCCATATGGATGAAGCCCGGCACGGTACGATACAAACGAGGGTGGTGACCAGGGTGAGAGGAGCACGCCATGATCGTCGATGCACCAGCTACCAAGCAGCCAAAGCCAAGGCATACCAAGAAATCCGAACCAGTACAGACGGACAGCGTCGGGATCCGGCTTGCTTTTTTCTGCAGGGGGATGTAAAACAGAAAAGGGCACACGATTGTGTGGACCTGACGGAGACAAGCCATCCATACTCTCATCTTCATTTTCACTGCATTCACGCAGCGGAGGCGACCCTTCGAGGCCGTATCTCTCAGCCAGATGCAGGGGGCGCAGACGAGATGCATTTTGCTGGGGCGTTTGCGTTGGCATATCCCGCGACAAGGGATGCACGAAAGATACACCCAGTCCATGCATTTCACCTGGTGATACCGATCGGCCGTCATCATGCACACCATGCATGGATACGAGCGAGTCCTCCTCTAGCTCTTCGCCAAAGTACTTCGACACAAGTTGTAGAGAACGCAGAGGCGGTGAGTGGGGCTTGGCAATAGGAACAGCAAAATTGTCCACTGAATCATCAGGGCCAAGCTCCGATTCTTCGTTCTCGCACCTCGTTCCGGTATTTAGCGAGTCTTGAGTATCAAATGCATACATCAGACCCGGGAACCATCGATCCAACCCTCCGCGCACAGAGGGAGAAGCATGTCCGTCGCTTGAAAAGGACTTTGAATGACTCCGTCGCATAATATTATCCGTAATTCCATAGGCCCGCAACTTTTGTGATCGCCTTTGTGTAGTTGGTGACTTGGTCAGCGAGGGGGATGTGGTCGGTATAGACTGCAAGAGGGGAGACATGTCGAATGGATCATGCATTGAGTGAAAATGGTTAGCCTGAGATGTTTCCGTCGACGATGTAGTCGTAGCAACAGATTCAGACAACATAGGAGAGTTAGTAGATGGTGGCGAGCTTGGAGACATGGAGTGGCCGTGGGCATATGATTCATAACGATCGCAGCGTGGTAGAGCATATACGTTTGCATCGCGGTGTAAAGCTGGAACGCGCAAGCTGCTGTTGGCCTTGATTGTATCTACAGGTGTAAAACCATACAAGGGACCGGCGCCAGGATATCGATGAGACCAGAATGGATCTGAATGTAGCTCTGGTGAGCTCCAGTCCATGCCAGGCGCATAATTCGCTTCATTAGACTTTGAGTAGTGTGATATGGATCGCTTCTGACGATCCGTTCTGCTTCCACGGATATAACCTAAGCCAGAGATCCGGCGGCCATTCTTTGCTATTGGAGGCTCATGTATATTCGACATGGTAGCCGGCATCGAATGCCGCGGCGCGTATCGTTCTATCCCCCCCGACGGTTGGCCCGACATTGGGGCTGCAGCAAGCTAACAGGCGAGCTGAAATGACGCGTCCTTTACCAGCAATAAAGTGGGGATTGCTTGGCAAAAGATCTTGGTTGGGGTGGGTGTTGGTAATTTGTAGAGTTGTTGTCGTGCATGCAGCAGCACACTTATTTTCGCCAGCCCGCTGCACGTGAGGAACGTGTTGGTCCCACACGCGCTCGATAGGCCTGAAACTTAAGTTATAAACACGCTATCTGGCCCGACATATCTGACACGGAGTACATCCCTATGCTGATGTGCCCCAGGCTCTTTCATAATAGCTCGGTTTTAATAGTGTGCACGATCATACTGTGCCTAATTCCATTTCGCAGCTCCATGACAAGCATGCAATCGTACTTGCTTAGCACGTCATTCCATTGGCCACGTGACTTGGGTCAGACATAAAAAGCGCACAGTCCATCACTATGACGTCACCAACGCCACCATCCCCGTCATGCCAGGACTTGCCATTTCTCAAGACTACTATGCCCCTCGTCCCGAAGAGCTGCTGCCAGCAGGTGCAGTGTCTGAAAAAGTAGCGCAAGAGATCGAGAAACCAGTGCCGCTGCTGCTCCAATCCACCACCGTCCCGAGTGGCAACAAGACAACAACTCTCAAGAACCGGGTGATCGTGTCGCCTATGTGCATGTATTCCTCCCGTGATGGGTTCCCTTCGCCATTCCATCTGGTGCATTACGGACAATTTGCATTGCATGGAGCAGGAACCATCGTTGTTGAGGCTACGGGTGTGACACCAGAAGGCCGAATCTCAGATCGCGATATGGGCATGTACAAGGAGGAACATGTCGCAGCACATGCCTCTCTTGTGTCTTCCGTGAAGAGTTTGGCGGCAGGTGTGCAAATTGGTATTCAACTTGCGCATGCTGGCCGAAAAGCATCAACGTGGGCAATGTACAATCAAAAGGCCTGGACGGACCCCTACCTGCCGACCTCAGAGGGTGGCTGGGAAGACTCCGTGATCGCTCCTTCGGCCATTCCCTTCGGTGAGGGACACATTATGCCTAAGGAAATGACACTTCAAGAAATCCGTGGCGTCGAGGATGACTTTGTGCGTGCTGCGGATCGTGCGTTCCGTGCTGGCTATGACTTTGTGATGATTCACTCGGCACACGGTTACTTGGTCAGCTCATTCAATTCTCCTCTCACCAACAAGCGCACTGATGAGTATGGAGGGTCGTTCGAGAACCGCACGCGCCTTTTGCAGAACATCGTGCACCGTATCCGTTCTCAGTTCCCAGACAAGGGTGTCTGGGTTCGTCTCAACGGTACTGATGGTGTAGAAGATGGAAAGGAGGAGAGCTGGACGAATGAATCCACGCGTGATCTTGCTCCGCTTCTCGAGCAAAACGGTGTCGATGTGCTTGACATTAGCAGCCGAGGCACCGTGGGATACGCTAAGGTCAAGATGACACCTGGATATCAGCTTCCTGCCGCCGTCGCAGTCAAGTCACTCGGACTGAAGCGTATGCTGGTAAGCGCTGTGGGCTCGATGCACGGTGGTACACAGGAAGAACCAGACAAATCTGGCCTGTTTGCTGAGAAGAGCTTGCAGGAGGGCAGCATTGACTTGGTCAGTTTGGGACGTGTCATGCTTCACAACCCTGCTTGGGTTAAGGATGCAGCTCAAAACCTGATGGGTGCCGATGTTGTGTCTGCCCTGCAGTATGACTACACGCTGCCTTCGCTCAGGCGTCGTCTCTAGTCTTTTGCCATAGGTGGATTAGTATCAAGTGCCACGTGGTAGTTTCCCGAATTTGACCGTAGTCCTTTGGGCTTGACTATTAACGATTCTTTCTCTACCAAATTATCATGTTGGACCCCATCGTGTACAAGAAGTATGTGGCGCGCTTGGGCGACACTTTGATCTAGCTCTATGTGCCGCGTTTTTATGTGCTGTACAGGCGATGTGCTTGTGGCTGGTCATTGTGTCACCTTTTAAAATCGTCTCGTAATACGAATACTAACTCGCACCAGCAACAACCTTCTCCAGCGTCAGCGTCTCTTGCAGGCTGACCCTCGTCCTGTGTACCAGCGTATGCCCCGCTCAGGTCTTTACATGGGTATCTTCCAGTTTGTGTTCTGGACTGGCTTGCTTGGAACAAGCATCGGTTTCTACAACATGGCTGTGGTATGTATTGGCTGAGTGTCGTGGGGGATTTAGATACTAACGTGCTGTGTAGGGCAACAAGCGCCAGTAAATGTATCTCGAGATTTGACTCGTCTGCTCTTTTAGTGGGCTCACTTTCTAATAGAGTGTGGTGCCTGCCTATTGTGTCACCAGTCTTATGAATTGTATGCCTTCACTTAGCACGCCTTTTTGTAGAAACGCCGTGTGTTATCAGGAATTCGTACGAACTGCCTCGCTATGGATTAGGTGTTGAGATAAGAGGGGAGAGTGGGTTGTTCCCGACCCAGCGTTGATGCTGAAACCTGTTGCTTCGCTCTGCTCCTGCTCCTGCTCCTGCTACTGTGTGCTTGCGTGCTTTAGCAGGTTGTCAGTTATTCCAATGATGCTTATTATGAGGACTGCGGGTATGGATCTGCCTACGGAATCGTTTCCGGGTGTGAACAGAGCTTGTCCCGAAAATGGTCCTATTTTACAAAAATTATGTGTAAAATGTACAAATGCACGCATCTATGTCTACAAAAGAAGGGGACCATCAGAACTCACTCTCGGACGCGAAAACGACCGAATCGTCATCCGTCATCTCTCCCGTAGAGTCAGTCAATTCATGCTCCGTACTCGGTGGCGTATCGATACCTGCTACAGCATACTGTAGCATCCCGAGCGTCAAGGGTCCAGGTCCCTCGTTTCCAGTAGTCATAACACTCGCTGCACTGGCCGTTGTGCTTGTAGAGCTATTCCGTCGATGGTGCGGTCGTCGCATCATAAGACGACGCGTCGGTACACTGCGCAATAGAGGGTTTGGATGCAAAATCCACGTCATTCGGCTCATTTCACCACTCGGACTAGGAACGTCTCGGGAAAAACTTGGGCATTGAAATGTGCGCGCCACGCAGTGCACGGCTAAGCGCGAAAACGCATCATCCACTTGCCAGAGCAATGAGGCCGGGGCCCGTCGCAACTCAATGACAGTACAATCGCGATCATCCACATTATGCACAAAAATCTTACGCCCTGAGCTTAAGGAGTCATGCGAAGGGAGATGCACGGTCTGCCGTAGCCATTGCAAAATTTCGCGTTCTACCGCAAAAATGAGGCTTTCGGCAAAGGTAGTTCCACATGGCAATGGCGCAGTATAGTCAAGCAAAGCCTGTGTCTCAATAGCATGCATATAAGCCTGCATGGATTCCGCACAGCCCAATCGAGCACGAAGGAAGTCTTGCGCATCTCGCAGACTCAATGTGAATTGCCCTTTCATCGCCGAATCTAGCTCAAAGAGGGACGCCTTTTGTGCTGGCATCGAAGCATCTTCAACACAGCCATACGCTTTGCTCAGAGTCTCTAACGTACTGTCTGAGAACGTGGAATGCACAGGATTCGGATCGGGAAAGTAATCTGACGGCGAAGGACGTACTGCATGTGGGTTCGAGGCAAAACGCCCATTTTCGCTACGCCTTTCGCGACGTTTGCTCATGAACCTACCCTGTACTTCACCCACTGAGTTTCGAATGAATCCATCGCGAGTCTGTCGTGCCGCGGGTGACGCAGCTACACGACTCATTCTTGGATTACGAAGGATAGCGGGCATGCTCATTGGAATTGGACCATCGTGCACGGAGGTGGTGGATGGGGTGAAAATGCGCGAACCTTGTCGATCAACGGGCAAGTCGGACATTGTATGCGACATACGGTCCGATTCTGGCTCGATTTCTGGCGCCAAGGTTGGTTTTGACATGTACCAAATTTTTTTATCAGCCACAACTGAAGCCACCACCCAAATCAAGCCATACCACGTGCATGAGTCTATAATGAACATATATTTGCAAAAGACAGAGGGAACTTGGGCTGTCTGAAAGCCATCCATATTACAGCTGTGTGAAGACACCTGGGCATGTCGACTACCGAGGGAATGCCCAAGCGACAAGAAGGGGAAGACATAGAAGGAAAACAAGGGCAAAAGAAGGTACGAGTAGGAGAAGTAGATAGAAAGAACACGCAACTCATGCCATTTTACCTAGAAATGACAAAGCTGTCACCTGAAGAGTTGCGCGTCATGCCCGGGGCAAAGCCAGCCTGCATTGCCTCTTTTTGATCCTGCGGCGAAGGCGTACGCGAGTTGTCAAACATGCGCGAGTTCGTGCGGGACTGGATTGAGCTATCATAATCCATGCCCATAGAAGGGTCCTTTGCGTCCCAATTCGCATGGCGCGAGCCCACACTGAATTCGAGGTCTTCTTTCGTGATGGAATCCCAGAACTTGTACATCATCATGACGGCAAACAGCGTGCACAATGTACCGAAGAACGTGCCATCAATGTAGTGCTTTACGTTCTCACAAATTTGGTTGTTGAAGCCGTACTGAAGCACAAGTCCAGCCACGAATGATAGACAGCCGAGTGCGATATCGTTAATCGGCCAGAGTTCGTCCAATGTGCGTATGACCAGGATAACTTGCGATACCACATATATGAGGACCATAATGATAGGGAACACGAATTCAAAAAACCACAAGCCACCCTCACCTTGGATACCGCCCAAGAATGTCTTGGCCGACACGGCAAACGAGATGACCCAAATTACGACGGAGCTGATGCACAGCATCAGGAGCGAAACCAATGTACCATCTTCAGCGAATTGGAATCCAACAAAGCCAATTAGCATCAATGCCCAGAAAAGGGCTGTTTTAAGTCCAATGTATATAGCCGTGAACCACAAATAAGCTTTAATATGCGTGGGAATGACGGCAGAGTCAAGAAACATCACAAGGAACTCAGAAACGCCGTATGCATACAGGAAAACTAGCATTTCTTTTCGTCCAACGGCTGTATATTTAGAATGAACGTGCCAGAGCATAATAGCCGTCATAATAATGGCAGCCATATGAATCAAGCAGGTGGCCGGCTCAAAAATGATGGTATTGTTGATATCAATGTTGCGAGCATAGCATTGCGGAGCCTTTCCAATCCCGTCGGGTCCCAGAAGAGGACATGACACCATCGCTATTACATTGCATACACCATCATAATTTCCGAAAGAGAAACTCTCGCTCATGGTGTTCGATGGCCTCTTCAGGGATGAAGGACTCAATGGTGCCGGACGGCTTCTCGCCCCTCGTGTCCCATGCTTGTCCACAGGCGGCATGTAACATGGCCTATTAGGTTACCCATCTAGGCTTCCCTGAGGTATGATGACATCAGCACACATACCTTAGCCGCTGAAGCTCGACCGACCCGGACCTTCTGGGCAGATGGCCAAGGGCATTTGATGGCTCTATAAGGAAAATTGACATTCACACGCTATCTCAGGCAGCCGGATACTGCACGCGGCTTTCTAAAGACCGCAAATTCTCTTCCTTTGCGAGAAGCTCCTGGCGCTTTTCCAAAATTTCGCGCTGGATGCGAAGTTCTACCTCCCGCAGTTTTTCTTCTTCACGACGCAGCTGGTCCTCCTTCAGGCGAACACTTTGGTTGACGAGGTCCTCACTCTGAAGCGATGCGTCCGGGGCATAATCTGCAGGCATACCACGAGAGAGCCTCTCCGTACGGTAGTTTTCGTACAGAAAGTCGTGTGTGATCTCCTTGAGGTCGTTGAGGTGGGTGCCAAAGAGGGCGTTCCTTAGACGAAGGAAGTCACAATGCTCTGGGTTGTACACTTCTACCGCACCCCATGGGTAGGCACGGCCCAGAGTGAGGTGACCGTCAGGCGTCGAAACATTGTCCTCGGAGCATACGACGGCAAACGGTAGCAACGAACGCAGCTCGCTGTTCTCCGCAATTGTGTCGGGATGATCTTCTTCCACATCGTATGGGAAGTTATAGATCGGAATACCATAGTATTCGATGTCCTCCATGACCCGCTTGCGGAAATCGAAGAGCTCGCTCGCCGTCATAGTGTCCGATTTGCCAATAACGGGAATCACATTCACACGAGGGCTCAAACGCCTCATGAATTCAATGTCCATTTCACGCAGTGAATGGCCCGTGGGTGCAATAAAGTACACGAGTGCATGCACACGGTTGTCACGGAAGCGGGGATTGCGGCGGATACGCGACTCTTCTGAAAGAATGTCATCATACTGGCGTTCAATGAAACCCAGGATCTCATTGAACATGTACTCGTTGTCAATACTGTCGCCGAAGCCAGGCGTGTCAACAATCGTGAGGCCAATGCGGAGACCCTCAGATTCGACCTCTAAGTTGACAGGCTGAATCTGCAGACCAAGCTCTACATTAGCCGTCTGAGCGTTGTCGGCGTCCTTGTGTTCAATCACATTTTGCTCGCACAGCGTGTTGACGAATGTTGTTTTACCTGGTACTTTGTCAGTATCATGTCGCACACACTTTTCCTTACTTACCTGTACCACTTGCACCAACCACCATGAGGCAGAAAGACACTCCTTTCTTGGCTGGACGACGTCGCGACTCCATCATGTTGTGCCTAGTGTCCGATTCGTCCGTAGATAGACTCGACCAACTGTTCCACGGGCGACGGGCGCGACCATTCACGTGCCTCACGTGTCACCCACGTGACAGCCGTGCGCCGTGCAGGCTGGGTGCCTAGGGGAATGCCAAGCGGCGCCGAGTCATAAAGTGTGGGACAAGGACACGGTCCTGGCCAGTTCGCCTTTCCACACTATGACCAACGCAACTCAGGCATTCACGCGGTCTAGTCATTACTTCTCTGTTGCTGATGCGCCTCTTGCTCAGCCAAGTGATCCAGTCATTCCGCCAGACGGTTCTCGGAGACGTTCTATGTCCAACGGCACGCTACATCAGCAGGCACGTGTCCTGCAACAATTCAACACAGATTCGATCAAGATCCTCTTGCTTGAGAATGTTAGCCAAGGTGCGGTGAAGATACTTCGTGAGCAAGGATTCGAAGTGGATTTCTACACGGGTGCATGGTCGGAAGATGAGCTTGTCGAAAAGATTGGCGGATACCATGCGATTGGCATCCGCTCCAAGACACGCCTCACGCAACGTGTGTTCGATGCGGCGCACCAGCTACTTGTTGTTGGCTGCTTCTGCATTGGAACAAATCAAGTGGACCTCAGCGCGGCGTCCAAGAACGGCGTGGCTGTCTTTAACTCGCCTTTTGCCAACTCGCGTTCGGTCGCTGAGCTTGTTATTGCCGAAATGGTGTGTCTTTCGCGCCAGCTGACGGATCGTGCCCAGGAGATGCGGCAGGGTACATGGAATAAGGTGTCAAAGCGGTGCTTTGAGCTCCGTGGCAAGCTTCTTGGCATTGTGGGATATGGTCACATTGGCTCGCAACTCTCTGTCCTTGCCGAATCTATGGGCATGCAGGTCATTTACCACGACGTCGTGCCTCTTATGCCCTTGGGTAGTGCGCGCCAGGCTGACTCGCTCGAAGAGCTTCTTAGTGAAGCCGACTTTGTGAGCATCCATGTGCCGGAACTGCCAGAGACACGCGGCATGATTGGCGAACGGGAGCTTTCGCTCATGAAACCGGGCGCCTTCCTCATCAACAATGCACGTGGCACCGTGGTGCAAATTCCTGCTTTGGTTGAGGCCCTCAAGTCGCAACACGTTGGCGGTTGTGCGCTCGACGTCTACCCACGTGAGCCGGCTAAGAACGGCGTCAATGCCTTCAACAATGACCTGAATGAATGGGCTTCGGAACTTCAGAGCCAAGCCAATGTCATCATGACACCCCACATTGGTGGCAGCACCGAGGAGGCTCAGCGAGCTATTGGTGTGGAGGTGAGCAATGCGCTGTGCCGCTACCTCAACTTTGGCGTGAGTACGGGCGCCGTCAACTTCCCCGAGGTGAATCTTCGCCCCATCATGGAACAAGAGGTCCGCTCGATTCGTTTGTGCTACGTGCACCACAACCAGCCTGGTGCGCTTCTAGCCGTCAACGAGATTATCGGTTCACACAATGTGGACAAGCAGATCACAGATTCGCTGAAAGATATCGCTTACCTGCTCGCTGACATCAGTGATGTGTCCGAGTCTGACATTCAGGATATTCATATGCGACTGAGTAAGACCCCTGCTAGTATCTTGGTACGTGGACCATGCACTGACCCAGACTCGTCTTCTCTATTAAACCTCCACTCTTTGTCGACGCCGATGTGTTCGGCCGATGGTCATAGGCTCGTAGAAAGCGTTTCTTCGCTGCGGTCTGCATCGATCGAACATGCCGCGTCATATCCCTGGACAGGTAACGCAGAGTGTGAGTCGGTTGCTTGAGGGGAAGTACATAAAAAGTCCACCAGCATGGTATGATGCTACATTGCGGCATCCACCTGTGTACCCACCGCCTCTCAGTACGCGTGTTCGGCCGGACAGCGACCTGCCTCGTTCCTTGCAAAGCGAGGCCCGGAAAGTGCCCCACTTGGCCGCCAACAAAGCTGGTCGTCGTTCCCATCTCAACTCTTTGAAAAAGCTGCGCTCTCAGCTTCCACCACTGCGACCACAGCCGATTGTATATGAAGGTGACCGTATTCGCCGTCAATTCTTCCGTGATCATCCTTGGGAAGCTAAGCGGCCTAGGATGCTGACGGAAACGGATTATACGCTCGAGGAGCCCATATCACCCACATTGTCGCGGGGCCAGGTCCCCGAGCTGCACATGTGGAGCCGTATCAATCCCTCCGTCGAAGATGTGGTGCAGTGCACGCTCAAAACGGCTGAATGCACGGACATGTCTCTCTCGCAAGCATACAGGCGTACCATCGCGTCGTATCATGCGATTCAGGCTGAACGTGAGCACCGCATGCGCCATGCTATCCTCGAAGCACGCAACTTGGGTGCCGAGTTTGGTCCTACAGAAACTGAGCGTGGCTTCATCAAGGAATCTCGAGAACTGGACAAATGGGCTGTACTGAATCAAGGTGCGCAGCTGGAAGAAGCAGCAGAAACGCCGTCCAAGCGTGAACATCGCGTGAAGCGCACAGATATGGCGTTTACAAATGGTGCGGCATACATGGACTCTGCTCAGACGCTCACGTCAGGACAAGCTGTGCTTGAACAAGACACTGCGTCGGAGCCCACCCCTCAGCCAGCCCATACGAGCCCTCCTGATGATTACCTAGGCATCGCCTCGCGTGGGTAGGTGGATACCTTATGCAGTACCCTCAAAATCGAGCTCTTCATTTTCGACGAGTGCATGCAGAAGTTCAAATACACTGTACAGTGGGAACCCCACCACGTTGTTATAGTCACCCTCGATGCTGCGAATGAAGAGTGCGCCGCGTCCCTGGATTGCGAAGCCCCCGGCTCGATCGAGGCCCTCGCCTGATTCGGCATAGGCCTGGAGCAGGGGGGCAGGCACGTCGGCAAAATGGACGCGAGTCTGCTCGCAAACGGTGCGGACTTCGTACCCTGGCGCCTGCAGAATTGGATGCACGATGGCAACGCCGGTCACAACATGGAAAGAGTGGCCGCACATGTCGGCGAGCATGCGTACATTGTCTGTTTTGTCTAGGGGCTTTTCGAGGATCTTCCCCTGGTGCACAATGACGGTGTCGGCAGCGATTACGAGATCCGGAGGGTCATGCTCATCTTGCATGATGAGGCGGATATAGACCTCCTTCGCCTTATGTGTAGCCGTTTCGACTGGATACTCGTGCGCGGTATCGCCGAAAAAGTCACTCTTTGGCAAATCTTCCTTGAAAGTCGATGGTACGATCTCTGGGTGCACTCCGATTGTCGCCAAAATATCACGGCGGCGCGGACTGCTGCTGGCTAGAACGACGCGCTTACCCTTGAGCCGCGTAAACACAGGCGTACGAAGCGCATCAGGCGAAATCGGATCGTGAGCCATCAAGTGCACGGACAGCGCGCGCGAGGCGTTTTGTTGGCCACGTGTCGGCCGAAGAAGGGTTTCTTCGATCTACCATGAATGTGGCCTTGCAGGACAGGGAGCCTGCTGAGCTCGGCGAGCTGAGCTTTCCGTTGCTCAAGCTCATTATTGAGGCAAGGAACGAGCATGGTATGCGACAGCATGACTGGGAGCGTTACCGTCGATACTGCACGACAAAGACGAAGCGCGTCCGTTCGGCGCTGCATCTTACGCATGCACCGAACAAGGCTGCTAACAAAGTGCGGCGCACGAAGCGCAGTAGGCGGCTCACCACTGCAGAACAGAGTGTCAAGGACAAGAAGCGTGATCATACGTTTGAGCGCCGCGACATTGTGCTGGACCAGGTGACAGATACGAGGCCCCTCGAGCTCTTGCTGTTTGAGAGCGAGCATGCGTGGGCTGCCGCCGAAGAACTCTGGGCAAAGCAAACGGAAGAGACTCGTGCGAAACTGCGTCGAAGCAGCCTGGGACGTGCGCGTCGCGCGATGCAATATGCCACGAAGCTGAATGAGCTTGCTGATGCGCTGCCATCCCTCGATGTTCATTCTCGTGCCCAATGCCTCGCATACCTCGGCCTCGTGCGCAGCGCATCTGCTTTTATACAAGAAAACTGGGAGTCAACTCTGCGGGCTACAGCTGCCACGCGTCGTCTGCTCACGATCACGAGTGAATGCAGTCCGTCGAGCCGTGACGAGGCAGTGGCCAGCAGCTTTCTTGACACGATCGATGCACAGATCCGCTTCGCGACGTATTCTCTTGGCGAGACGGACGATGCCGCAGAGCGCGTATGTACGCCCGAGGCATGTGAGGAAGTGCTACCGGGCTGGGCCAGAGTGACGCAGGCACTCCAGGCCGCCCACCCGGCCTCGGCCTCTTCGAACGAGCCGTTTGTTCTGCACTGGCGGTCCCAGACGATCCCTGTTCACTCGCTGGAGCTGTACGATGCCATTCAGCGCGTGCAGGCTGAAGAGGCTACATTGGCGCAGCATGTGGCCCCGACGAAAAAGTCCACGACCGGCAAGCGCACCAGGCTGTCTCATGCCCAGCGCAATGCCCACCGACGCCACGGGATGGGACGTGCGAGTGACTCGTATGCGAACCGTGGCGAGCTCGATCCATTCGACCGTGTCCTTGCGGCGCTGACGGATGCCGAGTCGATCGCACGCGTGCTCGTCGACGACAATACCCAGGCACTTGCCAAAACGCATTCGACTCGGTACGAGGCGGCTGGTCTGCAGCTGCGCCGTGCGCACGAATGGCTTGCTTACCGCCTGCTGTCCGTGCGCATTGCTCGTAATGTGCGTCTGTGGTCGGACGTACAGTCACGCGCGGCCATGCGCGAGGCGCGAGCGGAGACGCTGACGCAGCAGCGGACTCATCGTCGGACGCTTCCCGCGATGGCAAGTGGAAAGAGTAAGCGTGCTGCGCGTCAGTATGCACGCAGCGGCACACGTGCCCGTTCGCAGGCGCAGCGACAGAGGCACTTGAAGCGTGTGCAAGATCTCTGCGCCCTGCAGTCCGATCGCCGCCGTCTGCGTATCGTGCCAAGTATTGCCAAACTGCTAGACAGTATCGATGGCTGTCTACTAGCTATGGGCGGCCTGGACTTGGTCGAAGGTGAGCCAGATGTGTCGAGTTTGTTGGAGTCCAAGCGCTTTTACTACTGCTCTGAGCTGCTACGCCAGGTCGCTAGTGCGTTTGCACAGTATAACCAGTGTGGCGAATCACTTGTCCTGCTTCAGCGTGCCGACCTGTACGTGCGCCAGGCTATGCAGTCGCTCGAATTCGCACAAGGCGCCCAAGATGAGGATCAGCACTTTGCCCCTCAGCTCCTTGGCCCCGATGATGTGCTCTCGCGCCAGACACGGCACATCCAAGAGACGCGTGAGCTCACAGAATCCCGCTTATGCGGACAGGGTGTCGTGGTATCGTCGGCGATGCAGTCGACCAAGGGTGGGCAGACGTTGTACTACTACGCACATCGCCACGTGTCATTGGACGAGGCCAATCTGTCGGAAGCCCTCGCACAAGTTCGCTCTCCTGAGCAGGAGCACGACTCAGACGTGGAAGCCTTTGAAGATGCAGAAAATGAGACGGAAGATATGGACGAGGAGGACGATGTATATGTCGATACCGAGCCGGCCCCCGCCCCCAGCGGCAGGAGCAGCTGGCTGGGCCGCTGGCTAGGCCGCTGATCTCCGTGGACCGCATCTCCACATGCCATAGTCAATCTGGGATATAAGTCAACGGAGGGAACGGGGTGCCTGTTCCCGCCACGTCGCTTTTTTTTGCCTACCCGCACCCTCTCGGCCGCTAGTCTAGATTCGGCCGTCCGCGCTGTTTCGGCCGCTACCACAACGACTACTACCGTGACGCGTCGTGCTCCTCACGCGTGTGTCGATCGGCCGACCTGCCTCCACTTCGACACGCCTTGCTCGTGTCGTGATCCTCTCCCTGCTGTGTTAAGGGGTGTTCCTCGTGTTCCTTCGCTAGACCTACCGAATAGGTCACTGCATCTCGTTACTCTGCGCCCATGGATCGCGCCGGCGCCGAGTCCTTGTCTTCGCACGCGTTGCCTGTGCCTGCCGAGCAGACATTCAGCATGAGCGATCATGCAGCTACGCAGCACTACCACGCTGTAGAAGCCCTTTCGTCAAATGTACTCCCCAGCGCAACGCGTGATCGCATCGCGCCTCCTGAACCTCAGGCTAAGCCACCTTCTACTAAGCGCCGCAAGATCAACACGTGCTTTCCTTGCAAGCAACGTAAGGTCAAGTGCGATCGCCAACACCCGTACTGCGGTCAGTGCCAAAAGCACCGCATCCCTGCTGAGCGCTGCGTCTGGTCGTCGGACATGGCCCTCGCACCCGACGTGCACAGCGCCGCTACATCGGCCCTGTCGTCGTATTCCAAGCCCGATGCATCACATGCCCCTATCAGCCTTGGCACTGGCGATTGGGGCAGCTCCCAAGGCACAGAGCTGGCCCTCGATAGCGATACCCGCGCTGTCATTGAGCGAATCAGCCACTTAGAGCAACGTCTTGCCACCAATACCGCAACGCAACCCACATCGCACGACCTGCCGACGACCTCGGCAGGCCAAACGCAAATTGATCCTATCCTGCTTGCTGGCACTGGCCTCTCTCTAGGAGATGTGAACGCTGACCGATCTGCTGCCACAAGCCTGTCACAGGACGCCGCCGTCGCTGCTGAACTTGCCTTCTGGCGCTCTAAGATGGAGCAGCACCATCGCCCAGCGCACTCGAGCGATACGGCGCAGATGACACAGATGCAGGCGGAGCAAAACATAGCGGCGGATGCGCTTGCCATGTTTGCTCGTCATAGCCAACAGAGCTCGCTGGCCGGGGGTGACCAGACTATGGGCCGCCCATCAACAGTTGCGTCAACGGGCTCCGCGGATGCTATGCCGCGTCAATCAATCGTGAATGCGCTATTCGACAATGCAACTTTCGCAATGAACAACTCTACAGTGCGTATTCGCGCCGCTCTCGAATTGCTGCCCGATACCCAGCAAATCGACTACCTGATCAAGATCCTTCAAACGGTCGATTTGCACATATCATACGGCCTCAGCTGGCGCTTAATCAAAACGCAGCTTACGGCTCTACGTACGCAGCTGGCCGGCTGGAACCGCATGCACACGTCCATTCCCGAACAGCTGGACCTCTCTTTCGTGGCACTGCTTCTTGTGCTTTTGGGTGTCGCGGCTCAATTCACCGAGCCACGCTTCTTTATCGAGCAGGGTCTCTGCACGTCATCGGACCAAATCGAAACCTACGTGGACTCTTGGGTTGATGCCGCTCAATCCGTGCTGGCCATTGACGATTTTGTCACCCGGACCAATTGGAACCACTTAGCTGCCCTGCTCCTCTACGTTGATCACCACGCTATCCGTGGACGCTTGCCTATCGCTCTTGTTGCTATGGCCACATTAATTCGACTTGCCGAGCAACAGGGCTACCATACGCTCGGCTGTGCAACTGATGACGAGCAGGCATGGCGTGACTCGCTGTCATCCAAACTGGTGCGTGTTTCACCCGTATGCTCTACTGTCCGTCCAGGTACCTGGGTCAGGCCGTCGGGTACGTCGACCAGTCTGCCGGATCGCTCCCATCTCGTACGTGAAGCAGCGCGTCGGCTGTGGTTCAAGATCATGTGCAAAGACATGGCGCTCGGCACTGTCGTGCACCGCGCCATTCAAATGGATCCCCGCTTCGTCACGACAAAGGCACCGCTAAACGTGGACGAGGACGACTTGCCCGATGGCGAAACGCATGTGCTGTCATCCATCAAGGATAGCGGCCGCCCCACGATCAACAGCCTGATGCCTTTTGTGTACCAAATCGCTGACCTGGGCCGCCAATGGAGTGTTCTTGTCCACAGCCGCATGCTCACTTACGCGCATGTCCTCGACTTTGATACCAAATTCCGCGCCTTACTGTCGTCGCTCCCGATATTCCTACGTCCGGATCCCACGCTCGAGCAGCTGCCCGAGGTGCGACAGGAACAGGCACAGCGTCCATACTTGGCCATGCACCGCCTAATTGTGTTTGAGGCCGTGAACCAGCGTCTTCTTGTTTTGCATCGTGACGATATGTGCCGCGGCCATCATGACGAAAAGTACGCTTATTCGACCCGCGTTGCTGTAGACGCAGCACGTACCATTCTATCTTGTCGCCAACAAATTGATAATGTCCATCCGGCCGTCCAGAAACACGCTGCGTTCCGCCACCACCTGTTCCAGGCCGCCATCGTACTTTCTATTCACCTCCTTGAGCTGAGCCACAAAGCTCAGGGCTCATCACAAGTCGCTCATCAACTTCGCGACGATATTGCTCTGATTATGAACTATTTGTATGGCTCTAACAACTTGCGCACGTCCATGCCTGTCCCCCAAAAAATTGCTCTCAAGCTCATCGAAATGCTTTTGGCCGAAGCTCATGAACGCCAGAACCGTGATACAGATAAGAGCATGTCTGGTAATACAGCCACAGCCGGAGCAGCCACGGCGCCCACCGCTGCGTTGTCAACTATTGGCATGGACGCTGAAAGCTCTAACCATCTATTCCAACTTGCGCCGGCCCCAGCATCAACACCTGATCCAGTGACAGAGGCTGCTACCGCTTTCTCTATTCAAATGCTTCATCCAGACTTTGCGAACAAAAATGGCATTTCGGAATTCTTCGCGTCGTTGGACGAGCTCATGGTACCTATTTACTGATGCTGCAATAGGTCACATACCGCGTACCAATCAGAGGCACATACAATAGATGTCCGCTGCTGCATTACGTCCAGCTGCTTCCACGAGTCAATCGTGTGCAGAACGGAATCCATGCCCGCTTGATGCAGCATACCTCGCACTTGATCACCAGATCCGATCAAAATGCCCATGTCGGCCCACAACAGACAAGGTATGTCGGTCGTCGAATCACCGACGTACACAATCGTATCGTATGCACTTTTTGATGCAATCGCCTCGCACATTTTTTCTTTGTCAAGTCCAGTGAGAATGCACTCACGTTGTCCCGGTCCCTGAATAAGGCCCGTGCACTCATCCGAGCCTGGTTTGGTTGCTAGCTCGTTCGCATAAACGTAGGATATCACTTGTTCCACGCCATTTACTTCGGCGCATGCTTTCAGAGCATCCGATATAAACGTTCGCGACCAGTTTACGCTCACGATGTAGGCCGCTAACGTGTCACAGGCAACTCTTTGTGCCATCCAAGACTGCATAGCCGCCCATCCTTTGCGGTAACGAATCTTACCAACGCGACTGCGTCTCTGCGCATCATTTGTTCCTTCAAATAAACGATGGATACGTTTCAATGAACGCTCTTCGACCTTTCGAATGGATTGTAGATAGTCGTACATTTGTTCCTTGTTGGTGATTTGGCCAAACCTAGTCTTAAATTCTGTATAGTCACGCATGTACTCATCTTGATAAACAGAAAATACAGGTGACTTGCTCTTTATTTCATTGAGTGCTGGTGCGACTAAATTCAAGGTGTCATATTGTGTGATCGTACCGTCCCAGTCTAAAAGTAGCAACAGACGCCGTGAAGTCATGGTAGCATACAAGCCCACACACTCTTAGCAGACCTCTAACCGCAAATCTAGCGTAAGTCCAATAGTTTAGCGGTTATGACGTATCCTTCACATTGGATGGTCCGGATAAGACCCCGGTTCGATTCCGGGTTGGACTACTTTTTGCTTTTCAAGTTTTGGACATAAGTCATCATGACTTATATCCCAAGACCCGAGTTGAGGCTGTTAAGGAGTCCAATAGTTTAGCGGTTATGACGTATCCTTCACATTGGATGGTCCGGATAAG